>Ga0082212_10000528_pt1 | contig 54871 bp, 54 predicted proteins | sample TergutNt197P3_FD_71548 | JGI IMG/M metagenome (GOLD analysis project Ga0082212, IMG submission 71548) | Neocapritermes taracua P3 segment gut microbial communities from Petit-Saut dam, French Guiana - Nt197 P3 | ecosystem: Host-associated > Arthropoda: Insects > Digestive system > Gut ...
TCGCCCATTAAAGCGGCACGCGAGCTGGGTTCAGAACGTCGTGAGACAGTTCGGTCCCTATCTGTTGCGGGCGCAGGAGAATTGAAGGGAGCTGTCCTTAGTACGAGAGGACCGGGATGGACGCACCTCTGGTGCACCAGTTGTCGTGCCAACGGCATAGCTGGGTAGCTAAGTGCGGACGGGATAAACGCTGAAAGCATCTAAGCGTGAAGCCCCCCCTAAGATAAGTTCTCCCATCCCTTGAGGAGTAAGGGCCGATGCAGACTACATCGTAGATAGGCCGGGGGTGCAAGCATGGCAACATGTTAAGCTGACCGGTACTAATAGCCCGAGGGCTTGACCTTCGCAGCTGGCGGGCGCCAGCTGCCGTTATGCAGGCGGAAAGCCTTGCCCGTCGTCTTTGTTCGGTTCCCAGGGCGCACGGCGCGCCCCCGGTTGGCGTCAATTGCGGTGAGGCCCCACCCGTTCCCATCCCGAACACGGAAGTTAAGCTCACCTGCGCCGACGATACTTGGCGGGCGACCGCCCGGGAAAATAGGTCTTCGCCAACTTTTGCATACAGGGTCTATCCATTTCGGATAGGCCCTGTATGCGTATAGCTTTCAAACGAGGGGATTCAATGTCAAGCAACAGTATTTAGTTGTGTTATACACAAAGAATAAGTTATTCTTAATACTGTTTTTTCGCCTTGATTCCCTGGAATGATATGTTAGTATGAGAATAGTTATAGGGTACACCTCATACTTAAGAATTACATACACAAATCGCCCGTTCCCAGCCCTGAATATAACGAAAAAAACACCTCGGGGCAAAAGAACAGGGTGGTGGTGTTGTTGATTATTTTATTTTATGGAGGCAAGTAAATATGAAAAAGAGTAGAATACTAGCTATTATTCTAGTCCTATGCATGGCGCTCGCTCTATTCGTTGGATGTGGCGGAGGAGATGATGCCACAACAGATAACCCTGCAAACAATGGAGGAGGGACTGGAGCCGGAGCCGGAGCCGGCGCTGGAGCCGGGAGTAACGCAGGCAGCGGAAACGTCCTTGCCCCAGGCGATGTGATTGCTCCGCCAGAAGATGAAAATGTCCGGTTTGCTGATACGCTTGAACTTCAGTGGGATATAACCCCAAACATCATAGATCCCCACGACCCCGGAGACTCTGGATCCGGAGCTCTCATGATGTTCAGGCTCATGTTTGACAGGCTGATTTCACGCACGTTAGATGGCGCGTTTCACCCGGAACTGGCTACTTCTTGGGAAACAGCGGACTTACGGACATTTACATTCAATCTGCGTGAAGACGTAGTCTTCCACAATGGTGATAAATTCACCGCTCAAGATGTTGTTGATACTGTCAGATCAGCACAGGATAGCCCGGGAACGCTTGGATATGACTCGTGGAGGGATGTAGTCGAGGCTTCCGTTGTTAGCGAGTACACTGTCAGAATAGTCCTAAATGAGCCGACTGCTGACTTTTTGTACCTTCTTTCGCTGCCGGGAGCATCCATAATCAACTATGGCGCAAGACAGTCAGACCCGGCAAGAGGCGCGTGGGTCGGCACCGGAGCATATTTCCTCAGCGATCAGGTGATAGGCGATTATGTAAGCTTTACCCGCAATGATAATTATTGGGGAGAGCCGCCATTGACCAGACAGTTGAATTTACGCTATATTCCGGAAGTGACTGCCCGAACGATTATGATGGTAAACGGCGAGACTCATTGGAGTCAATCGATCGGCACTGAGGATCTGCAAATGTTTGTGGATGATCCTGACTTCACTGTTTATGCATATCCGTCAAACGCTGAAAATTCAATTATTTTTGGTATGCTCGACTCGATAACCGGAGATTTAAACTTTAGGTTGGCTGTAGCCCATGCTCTCAACAGAGACGAAATAGCGCCGGTCGCCGTCGGAGACTGGTTCTTGCCGGTAACAACGGGGACTGCTTGGGGGTATGCGCAGGAGTTTAAAAATACTGATATTCCGGTACTGCAGTTCGACCTTGATCTGGCAAGGCAGTATCTTGCAGCATCCTCATACAATGGCGAGGAAATAGAGATAATGTCCAGTATAGTGAGGCATCACAGAGCTGCTGAGATGCTTCAGGAGCAATTGACAAGAATCGGTATCAGAACCAGTCTTTTCCAAACGGACATGATTACCCTTCAAAGTCTTTCCTTGTATGGCAGCGATGCAGTACAGATACTTGTCCATACTGTTCCATTCAACAATAGCGCATCGTCCGCACGAAGCATATTAGGCGTCAACGGGTATGCAAACAGGGGGACTTATAACAATCCGACAGTCAATGAATTATTTGACCGGGCGCCGCTGATCGTCGATCCGGCAGAGAGGGAAGCGAGTTACAAGCACATTCAGGAACTTGTAAACGAGGATTTGCCGATAATAAACCTTTACCACTTTACCAGGACGATTGTTACCCCTGCCAGTGTCGGCGGGGTTGTTACCGATCCTGACCAGTGTCACGATTTGAGATATATGTTCATGGTTTTGGATGATTGAATATCTTAAAACAAGGGATGCAGCAAGATGTTTTCGATCTGCATCCCTTGGGAGCCTTGGATAAAGGTCCGGAGCGCCTGCATTTTGTCCAAGGCTTCCGGTGTACCGTCTTGCAATTTTATATCTGTTATATAAAGGGGGGAGTAACTTGATATACTATACGTTCAAACGCGTATTATGGTTAATTCCCGTCATAATAGCAGTTTCGTTCATTGTATTTATGCTGGTCGAACTTGCGCCGGGGGATATCGTGGACGGAATGACCACCGGAGATATGACAGAGGAACAGATTACTGCGCTCAGAGAGAAATACAATCTTCATAGATCTGTTTTTTACAGATACGGGCTATATATGCTAAATCTCGTCCAAGGAGATCTTGGGCAATCGGAGAAATCCGGCTATAGCGTATTTGAAGCTTATATGACAGCGTTGCCGAATACATTGATCCTGTCATTGTCATCCGCAGTTATTGGGATTGCGATTTCGATACCAATGGGCATTCGAGCCGCGAGGAAAGCTGGCAAGATAATGGATACCGCGACTACGACATTTACGCTCGTAGGTATGTCGATGCCGGCGTTCTGGTTGGGTCTGATGCTGCTGCTGTTGTTTTCGCTGCAGCTTAAGTGGCTCCCGGCAGCAGGCAACAGAGAAGGGGTGCGTAGTTTGATCCTGCCTGCTGTTTGTTGCGCTATGGTATTGACAGCGACATGCACAAGACAGACTCGGTCTAGTATGCTTGAGGTTCTGAAAGCTGATTTCCTGCGAACTGCGAGAGCAAAAGGCGCGCCTGAAAAAATAGTCATCAGAAAGCATGCGCTGGGAAACGCGCTGATACCGGTGATTACCGTAATTGGCAGCACAATCTGCATACAGCTTGCCGGTTCAGCAGTAATTGAGCAGGTGTTCGCATGGCCCGGCGTAGGTAGGATGCTTGTTGAAGGAGTAATAACGCGCGACGTGACGGTCATTACGGGTTGTGTAGTTATGACAACAATCCTGTATGTTCTTGTAATGTTGGTAGTTGACCTTCTCTACGCGCTTGTCGACCCGAGGATAAAATCGCAATACATGCGAAAAAAACGAAAAAGAAACGGCTCGGCTCCGGCGCCTGACGAACATAATGAGCTTGATGCCGAATCCGCAATGGCAACGGCCGAACTCGGGCATAACGAAGACATCGCGACTGAGCTTTGCATGGAAGCTGCCGATTATAGCGATACAATGCTTCCGCAAACGGACAGCAGCGATTGGAAAGAAGATAGAACCGGGAGTGAACAAGCAGATATTCCAATAAGCGATGTGATTAGTTTTGAAACCGAGCACAATGAAGACAAAGTAATAGAAGAAACTCCGGAAAGTGCCGCTAAAATCATAAAGAGATACAAGAAGCGCGGTCAATTGGCTGAGATATGGCATAGGTTAATCCACAACAAAAGCTCGCTGGCAGGCATCATTATTCTCGGCTTTGTGCTGATGATAGCGATTATTTCCCTATTTATCTCCTTTGAGTCAGTAACTGCATCTAATGTGCCGGTCAGGTTCACGCCGCCGAGCCGTGGATACCCGTTTGGTACAGATAGCATGGGGCGCAATGCATTCCTGCGGGTGATTTATGGTTCGCGATATTCTCTGATTATCGGATTTAGCGCTGTTGCTATTTCCTCGTTTATTGGAATCACTCTTGGATCTACTGCTGCATATTACGGTGGATGGACTGACAATATTATAATGCGCATATGCGATACACTATCATCAATACCGGGTCTGCTGCTCGGAATGGTTATCATGGTTGTGTTGGGCCTAAAGCTGGAAAACCTTATTATTGCGGTAGCAGTGGGAGGAATACCTCCTTTCCTTCGAATCTCAAGAGCGTCGATACTCACAGTAAGAGGCAACGAGTATATTGAAGCTGCGCGCGCGGTTGGATACTCCGATCTGCGCATAATAGTCACGCAGGTTCTTCCCAATGGGCTCAGCCCGATCATTGTGCAGGCATCGGTGTCGCTCGGCTTGCAGATCATGGTTGCGGCTTCACTGTCGTTTCTCGGCTTTGGCGTGCCCGCCCCGACCCCCGAATGGGGCGCGCTTATCTCGGCGGGCAGGGAGTTTGCGCGCAGCGCGCCGTGGCTTATGGCATTCCCCGGTGTGGCAATAATGATAACAGTTCTCGGATTTAATCTGCTTGGCGACGGACTGCGGGATGCGCTCGACCCGAAGATGAAGAAATAATCTATATTGAATCAAAAAATACCGGAAATACAATGGCTGTAGCAGCGCTATGTTTTGGTTGATTGTTTTTGACCCCAGGCTGCTTAATAAGGGGATATAGCTGATTGACGCAATCTGCTATATCCCATGAGAGTTTAAAGTGCTGAATATTGCTGTGTTGAGCGTAAATCAGCAATATTCTATAGAACCGTATCTTTGTTTCGTCCTGCATGACAAAACTGCAGTATCGATTCAGCCGCAGCCATGCCAATGGCTGCGGACTTCATTAGCGCTGAGGGGCCGGTTACAGCCTCGCCCCCGGCAAAAACACCACTTATTGACGTCATATATTGCTCATCAACTATTATGCGATTTTGCGCATTGAGCCGCACTCCTTCGATAGGCTTATTTGAAAACCCAAAGGCGATAAGCGCAAGATCCGCACCTATGAGTATTCGCTCATCGGAAGGGATGACATTACGAAAACCACCCGGATAATCCGGCGCATTGAATACCATTTTATAGCATTCAATACCTGTCAGCTTGCCTGATTCGGAAATAAACCTTGCTGGGCTTGCGAGGGTGACGATCTTGACGCCCTCTTTTATTGCCAATGCCAGTTCAGCTTGAGTAGCGGGTATTTCCTTTTCAGTACGCCATATTGCCAGCGTAACCTCTGTCGTGCCGGCTCTCAGGGCAGTACGAGCAGCATCTATTGCTGTGCCTCCGTCGCCAAATACGACAACGCGTGCTACAGAAGGCTTTGACTGCGCCGCCAGGTAGTCCACAGCTTGCATTACTCCGGGCTGGCCATCCATGGCCGGGAAGCCGATTGGGCTGCCGGCGCCGACAGCGAGAAAGACTGCGTCGAACTGACAATGCAAATCATCAAGTTTTATATCTCGGCCAAGTTCTATGCCGGTTCGAAACCTAACGCCATAAGATACAAGCTCGCCGATAATATCGCCAAGTAAACCTTTTGGCAGAACAAATGTAGGTATGCCCCATGACATAATGCCGCCAGGTTTGTCAGCTTTTTCATATACGGTGACCGATACTCCCGCTCTTGCCAGAACGAGACTGCAACATAACCCGGTAGGACCTGAACCGACAACCGCAACATTGCCAATGCTTTTTGGCGCCGCAAAAAGTAGATCAACGCCTTTCATGCGATGCTTATCGCAAACAAACCGCTCCAAGCGCCCAATAGCCACAGATTCATGTTTTATTCCACGCGTACACGCGCTTTCACATTGGTTTTCATACGGGCACACACGGCTGGCTATGGCGGCAAATGGATTCGTCGAAGCGATAATTTCGTAGGCTTTTTCAAAATCTCCCGCACGTATATGTTCAATGAATACCGGTATAGTGGTATGAGCAGGGCATTGTTCTGCGCAATAACGTTCAGGACAGTTCATACAGCGGTTTGCTTCGGAGATAGCTTGTTCAATGGTGTACCCCAGTCCCACTTCGCTTAAATTGCTGACTCTCGTTTCTGCAGGTTGTTCGTGCATCAAGGTTTTGAAAGGCGTCATATCAGGCTTATGAATGCTCATATAGTTACCTCCGTGTCTACAATAGACTCAACAGCGCATCGGTAGGCAGAAGCAACTGCCCATGTAAGTTCAGAAACTACCGTCGGTCTACCTCTGATTTGCATCGCTGATGTGGCGTCGCCGCACGCGTAGAGTCCTTTTATTGGAGTCTTGTCATTACGCAGAACACGGCATTTTTGATCAACCGTCAACCCGCCGGCAAAACATCTCGAGAAAAGTTGCCCGAATATCGCATAAAACGGTCCCTGTTCTCTTGGGATAAGGAATTCGGCGCATTTGTCGAACTCCTTGTCACAACCATTGCGGCAAAAACTATTATAGTCCGCCACAGTCTTTTCCAATGCGGCAGGGTTTATGCCAAACTTTTGTGCAAGCTCCCCAATTGTGTCAGCCCTAAAAACAGGCGGATTCTTGTATCCTGCCTCCCTGTCAAGATCCTCTTGGTAATATGTGTGCCAGTCATAATCGGCAGCCAATATTGGATCGCAGGCATAGGTTTGCATAATATCGTCTATGTTCTTTTGCGAATAAATACCCCAGGTAACATCGCTCGGGTTGCCTTTTATTTTTTCTGAGCTGTCTGCTATGTCAACGCTTTCATCCATCCATCGTTTTCCATAGAGGTTAACATGCAATGTGGTGGGATGCTCCAGCAAGCGGCACAGGCTATAACTGAATGGATGGTGCGTTGGTCCGGATATTGCTACAGACATACGCTCGAGGTCTGGCTCAACGCCTAATTCCTGCAGTATATCGATGGCATCGCCTGTATTGCCGGGGACTGTATAGCGGTATAATGATCGTTCAGCATCAAAGAACTTAAAGTATTTATTTAGCTTAGTATTGCTCGCTCCAAAACCGCCGGTCGCCAGTATTACGGCATTGCTGTGAATTTCAATTTCACCTCCGGGATCACTTGCGATTACGCCAGTGACTTTCCCGGTTTTGTCGGTCAACAAATGATTTGCTTCATGCTCAAGCAATATTTCAACATCCAGCTTTTGGGCGGGTATCGCATCAAGCATTGTTTTTCTGATGAGACTTCCCATCCAGCCCGGACCTGTGAAAGGATCCTTGCTCAGCTTGTTATTGATTCGTTTGGGAAATCTTAATATACCAGGGATGAAAACAGGATCATTATTTGAGTTTTCTTCAATGTTTTTCTCAATAGTAAACTGGCTACGTACTATTGGGAATTCACAAAGCCAGTCAGTAAATTCTGAACAACCATATACGGCAGTATTTACCAGTTCTCTACTGATTTTCCCGTCTGCGAGGGCTGTTAATTCTGCGATAGCCTTTTCTCTGACGTCGGTTATGCCGTTTTCAGCGTATAGTTTGCAATACACCGGGGAAAAGGAATGGCTTAGATCCATGTTGCCGCCGACCCGCTTTGCCTTTTCTAATAGGATTACTCTTTTTCCTGACTGACCTGCTTTGATAGCCGCTACCAAACCACTCCCGCCGCCGCACACGACTAAATCACATTCGCGTACGATCCTCTCATGGGTCATCGGGTTTGGGACGTAATCCTCGTCAAAGATAGAACATGTGGGGCACAGAGTTTCACAAAGTCCGCATTCGACACAATGCTCGCTATCTATTTTATATTTTGAGCCGTCAAAGAAGACAGCCTGCACGGGGCATGCCAGCTCGCAGTGATGACATGCGGAGCATGATTCTTTGATTTGATACATAGGCTTCAGTTTCCTTTCACATCCTGATCTTTTGAGATTTGCGTTTCATAGCAGTGCAATCGTTTCATCATGCCGATATTTGTAATTGCGCAGTTATCCTGGAGATAGTACGCGACGTCAACTCCATACTGCTTGGCCAAATCCATACCTTTTTTTTCGCCAAGCAAGAATAATGACGTAGCCAAAGCGTCTGCAAGAAGGCTTGACGGCGCGCAGACAGTAACTGAAAGGATATTAGTATCAGACGGCATTCCGGTATCAGGATCTATTATATGGTGATACCAACGGTTGTCTTTCTGAAAGCCGCGTTCATAGGATCCGCTGGTTACGACTGATTCATTGATGCAATCCACAGTTGACCAGTATTTATCCCGATAGCTCCGGTCGGTGAAAGGAACCTGCAAACCAATTTTCCATGGTACGCCATCTGGCTTCTGGCCGATAGTTATTATATTGCCGCCAAGATTGACCAGAGCGCTTTGCACACCGTTTTCACGCAAATACTCCACAACTCTATCGGCAATGTAGCCCTTGGCAATACCGCCTAAATCTATTTGCATACCGTCAGGAATGCGGACACTGCAGCCTGACAAACAGATAAGTCCGCAGTCTATATTGCCCAGCGCCTCGGCCAACGACTTTTCAGATGGCAAGCAGCCGCTTCCATCATTGAAATCCCAAAGCTTCATTACAGAACCTATAGCGATGTTAAAACGCCCTTCGGAAGCATCATACATTTCCATCGCTAGCCTTAGGATATTGATGGTGTGTTCGCTTACAGCGGCAGAAATATTATTTGCATGATTAATTCTCCAGACGTCGCTTCCGGGAATCGTTTTGCTAAGCAGCCCATTATAGTAATCACACATTGATAGCGCCTGTTCCAGCAAGACAGGGGCACAGGCTGCTGTGATAGTAACCTCGGTATTAAAAAATGATCCTGTAACGGTATGTAACAACACTGCCTATCTCCGCACATTGACGAGTATTTGAAATTATATCGAAGAATCGAGGTCTACGAGCGCCGGCTTGACGTCTGCAAGCCCAAAAGTTTCGTTAATATACTTTGCTGCGTTTATGCCTGCCAGACGCCCTGAGGTTATGAGCCATCCCTGGGCGACGCCGCCGAAACCGATATAATTGCGCTCGCCGTTGAGAAGAACGCCCAGTGAATCATTTCCAATAGCATAAAGACCATCAATAGGGGTTTCATGATCCGGCTTGAGGACGCGTATTTGAGTATCAACATCCAGACCGCCGCAAGTAGCAAAACAGGTGCACATGATTTTTATAGCATAATAGGGGCCTGAGCCTATTTTGACCAGATACTTTGCCGATTTGCCAAACCGTCCGTCTACTCCCGCGGCGCAAAAACTGTTGTAGGTGTCTACTGTATTAAGCAATGTAGTCTGATCCATATCCAGCTGCTCAGCCAGATCGCGGAGAGTGTTTCCTTTCCAGGCAATTCCTTCTTCAATACAGATATCGAGGCAATCATAGATCATCGGAATAGGGAGGTCTTTTGGTATGCCGCCCTGACTGTTATAGCCGTCCCAACGTTGAACATGGTTTAGGCCTTCCTTGGCAATGATATCCAGTTGGCCCTCAGAATATATGGCAAAGTAATGTTGGCCGGCAAATGACCCCAGCCAGGAATCCGAAGCGGGATCAGTAGCGAATGCTCCGACTAGCGACTCATTGCAAAAACGTGTGCCTTCTTTATTCACATATAGCGCGTCTGCTGAGATTCCCATGCCAAGTGGCACATCGTTAAGTGTCCAGGTTGAGCTGCGGCCTGTTCTCCCATTTAGCGTGCCTTCGCGAATAATGATTGGGTAATGCGTTAGATAGTGTGGCAGACCAAAATGCATGACCAATGGCGACATGCTTATATTCCATGTTCCCGCCCCTGCTTCAAGCGCTGCTTTTAGCATCTTTCCATCGTCCATTCCTGTTCCGATTCGTTTTCTCGGACCTGACCAGCGGGGGTCGATAAGCTCTGTCATCATATCGTCATTGGAGCTGAATCCGCCTGTTGAAATGATCACGGCTTTAGCGTTGATAATATACTCTTTGCCGCTAACATTGTTACGGGCTTTTACACCAGTTACTCTGCCATCGTCCATGATAAATTCATAGCCTTCGGTTTCAAGTTTATAATCTCCGCCCTGTGCAGTGATACTAGCCAGGAGGTATTTGAAATAGGTATCGACAATACGACGGCGATCCTCATATGTTCCTATATCAATAGTTGAAGTCAGCGCAGTATTGAAAGCAGTATACCCGTTTGTCATATTGGATTTCTTTACTGAGCCGAACATCCAACCCATGTTATACATCCAGTCGATCGTATTTCCGGATTCTTCGAAAAACAATCGAATAATCTCTTCTTTAGCGGATTGTACCCCATCATTTGTAATATAGTTGATCCATTCTTTTAAGAATCTTGCTGAATCGACAAAGTCATTTCCGTCGTTGGTTGCATTCTTGTATTCCCGGGGATTGACGGCAGCCATTTCGTGGACCAGTGCGGACTTTCCACCATATTTTCCGGCCTTATCAATAGCAAGGATGCTTACAAGCTTATTGCCATTGAGGCTTTTCATAGTTTCCATTGCGCTGCGCATCGCCAGAATACCTCCGATGCTCATCCCAACGACGAGAAGGTCCGTATTAATAACTTCAGTTTTTCCTTGTTCAATCCTTGATTGAGGTTGATAAAAATGCTCAATTGCTGATTCTTCCGATTCTCCCTCGGCCAGCGCTTCTTTAAGCGCTGTCTCTACAGCGTACTTTACTGCATTGCTTGATACTGTGGCGCCGGCTATTGCGTCCACATTTACGGATTGGTTTTCGATTATACGCGGAAATAGTTTATCTTTGACACTCTGCAGAATCACTTCTGTTTCTCCGTGGGCAAAACGATCCTCAGGCGTCTCAATTCTCAGTAAAGCGGTTTCGTTGACCGTAATGGTCACAGGTAGTTTCCAGATCCCCCAATACCCTGTTGCGCCGGCTGTGTATTTGCCTGGCATCATTTTTATTTCCCCTGCCTTAATGCCGACCGCTTCATTATATGCCTTGGAAGCAGCTCTCAATATCGCCCTGGATGTATAAGTCGCGCCGGAGACCCCGTCCACCTTGACAATGCCGGCATCTACAAACCTGGTTTGCATTGCTTTTAGCGCGCGACCTCCTGTTTCAAGAGTTTCATAATCACCACGTATATTACAATCTGTTATGCTGCCATCAAGCACTGTCAAAGTAACAGTAACATCTCCGCCAAATCCTGTCATTGTAGCGCTTGCTGTAACCGGCGACGTAACAGAAAGTGAATCATTAGTAAGTGCGCTTTCTATTTCTATAGGCAAATTGCAAGCGCTGACTGCTGCATTTTCGGTGTCAACTGCTGCGCCGTTGCTGGCGTCAAGTTTCGATACGCCGACTACATCTGTACTCACAGTATTCCTCCTGCTGGATTATGCATCCATAGAATTTTTTATGAGGCGTGTCTTATAGTTATTTCATGCTAACACACGATATTTGAGGGAATCAAGGCAAAAAAAAGATTGAGAATAACTAATTCTTTGTATATAATACAACTAGAAACTGTCACCGACTATTAAACAGTATGTTCAGGGGGCGCTGCAATGTCTTTGTTAAGGTTCGAGCATATAGAATACTTTATTGAAGCCTATAAAACTAAGAGTATTACAAAAGCGGCCTCAAATTTGTTTATCTCACAGCAATCCTTGAGCCACACAATAAAACAACTGGAGGAACAGCTTGGGCAGCAGCTTTTTCATAGGACGGTAAAAGGCGTACAGCCGACAGATGCCGGCAAGCGGCTATATATGTCGTTTCATCAGATTGTCGATTCATATCAAAATGCAGTGCAACAATATACGTCAAAGAACATTAATAATAGCATTTCAGTTGCGGCTACGTCCCGTATCGTGAGAATCATTCCGCTGGAACTGTTGTTGAGCTTTTGTGAATCGCGCCCCCAAATAAAACTGGACTTTACGGAGATTAGTGCGAGATACATGAAACAGTTTATCGGCGAGGATAAAAACCGGCTTGGATTGATAACAGCTCCCGAGTATCTGCTGGAGAGGAATTTTAATTATATCGCTCTGTTTTCGGAACCTGTCAATTTATTGGTACATATTGACAACCCTATATCAAAAATGCCTTTCGTATCCGTATCCGCACTAAGGAACGAAAACTATTTGGGAGTAGCAGGCACTTTTTTTTATATTGAAGCATTGAATGAAGCGGTGGCGCCATATGGCTACACAGTCACGCCATATTTTGAGAGTGAGGATATCGTAAACTTGTATAATATGGTTGATCGTGGAAATGGTGTAATGCTTTGCAGTGAAAGACTCTACAAAAATGCTATGCTTCATAACAGTGTTCTCGTCCCAATCCAAGAGAAGAGAATAGATTATTGCACAGCTGTTGTTTTCCAGGACTATTCCGCGCTCACCGAGTGGGCAAAAGATTATATCCGGTTTATTCAGCAGATAGTTATTGAATCTGCAGACTGACATTATTCATTGCATATACAAAGAAATATTTTGATATTGCGGAAAACCGTTGGATTTATGGGAGACAATCAGATGTGAACTACTATGCCGTTAGCATATGACATATGGGGAAATAGGTTTTAGACAATATATGCACTCAGGGCCTATCCATTGCGGGTAGGCCCTGTATATATGCTAGCGTTGGAGACAATCAGTTGAACACCAATTGTGGTCATAGGAATACGTGCTGCGCTCGAGCGTTTAAGGAGTGATGCGGCGAGATAATGGATGCTATTTGTTTCACCTGCTTTTGGTTATCCGCAAACGCTCCATTGCGCGAGCCAGCGCTATTTGCGACTGCTTATGTTCGCTGATGCTCTGCTTCTGGCGTATTTTCTCTTCAGCGCGCAAACGCGCTTCCTCGGCGCGACGTGTGTCGATTTCGTCAGGACGCTCGCAAGCTTGGACAAAGACCAATACGCCTTGATGGTGTACTTCTAGAAATCCTTCGGAATTGGCGGCCTCTTCCCACTTTCCGTCTTTTTTTATCTTTATTGTCCCAATCGATACAGGCATGATAAATGGTGTATGGTCGGCAAGTATCGTAACCGAACCGTCAGGCGCGTTAACTGTCAGCGCTTCGACGTCGCCGTCCATAAACCTGCGTTCGGGCGTCAGGATCTTTAGGTTGAACTGTTTAGACATGTAATACTCACATTCTTCATAGCAAAAATATTGTGGTTTAGCTTATGTCCAGACTAGTTATCCGCACTCCATAATCCGCACTCCACACTCAACACTCCGTACCCCCACTCCGCACTCCACGCTCAGCGCTCCGCAGTCTAAAGGCTCTTCGCCTTTTCAATTGCATCGTCGATATCGCCCACCATGAAGAATGCTGTTTCGGGCAAATCGTCGACTTCGCCGCCTAAAACCGCGCCGAAAGAACGTATTGTATCTCTTAACGGGACAAACCGCCCTTTCTTTCCAGTAAATGTCTCGGATACGGTGAAAGGCTGGGACAGAAATTGCTGAAGCTTGCGCGCGCGGTACACTGTCTTGCGATCTTCCGGGCTAAGCTCGTCCATGCCGAGTATGGCGATAATATCGCGCAGCTCGCGGTATCTGTTCAGACAAGTAGTGACGCCGTGCGCAGTTTCATAATGTTCCTTACCGATAATAGAAGGCTCGAGTATGCGAGAACTTGATTCGAGAGGCGAGACGGCGGGATAGATGCCGATTTCCGCTACGCTGCGCGATAGGACGGTGGTCGCGTCAAGGTGCGAAAAGATAGTTGCCGGCGCCGGATCCGTCAGATCGTCGGCTGGGACATAAATCGCCTGAATTGAGGTTATCGAGCCGTTTTTCGTCGAAACGATACGTTCCTGCAACGCGCCCAGTTCTCCGGATAGCGTCGGCTGGTAGCCTACTGCAGCCGGCATCCTGCCGAGCAAAGCTGAAACCTCGTTGCCGGCCTGGACATAACGGAAAATGTTATCAATAAACAGTAAAACGTCGCGGTTCATCTCGTCGCGGAAGTACTCTGCAATAGTTAAGCCGGTCAGTCCTACCCTCATCCGTGAACCGGGCGGCTCGTTCATCTGGCCGAAAACCAGCGCGGTTTTTTCGATTGCTCCCGAAGCTTTCATGTCGCGTATCAGCTCTGAACCTTCGCGGCTTCGCTCCCCGACGCCCGCAAAAACAGAAAGACCGCCATGAACGGATGAAATATTATATATCAATTCCATGATCAACATTGTTTTGCCAACTCCCGCGCCGCCAAACAAGCCGATTTTTCCGCCCTTTGAGTATGGCGTCAACAGATCGATGACTTTGATGCCTGTTTCCAGAAACTCAGTGGCAGGTGCAAGATCGGTCAATTTTGGCGCCGGGCGGTGGATATCGCGCAAAGGCGCATCCTCAATCGGCGGCCCGCTGTCGAGAGGTCGGCCCAGCACGTCGACTACGCGGCCAAGGACGTTCAATCCGACAGGAACGCGGATACCGTGCCCTGATTGGTATACTTCCGTGCCGCAGCACAGACCGTCTGTTACGTCAAGGGCAATGCACCTGACTACCCCGGGAGCGACATTTGCCGATACCTCCATATGCCGCCCATCCAGAGTTGCCAGCAGGTCGCGCAGCTTGGGTTCGTCGGCGTTATGCTCAAATTGCACATCTATGACCGGCCCGCTTATTTTTACTATTATACCCGGTTCAGTACTCGTCACCATAAGGTTTTTCTCCTCTGAGGATCTCGTTTGTGCCGGCTAAGTCGGCTATTTCAGTTGTTATTGCGCTTTGCCGCGCCAGGTTATATTTCGTTCTGAGGTCATCGATCATATCCTGCGCATTCGTGGTGGCATTGTGCATGGACAGCATTCGCGCATAGTGTTCGCTGGCGTAAGCCTGAACCATGACGCCAAACATCAATCCTATTATATATTGAGGCACCATTATATCCAGAACTGTCTGCGCGGATGGATGATACATTATTCCTTCAAGTTCTTCCGCGTCTCTTACATCATCATAATCGTGAAGTCGCACCGGCAGAAGCCGGAAGTCTACAGGTTTGCTTTTTGTTTCCCCATAGAACGAAGTGAAGATTATGTGGATCTCGTCAGTAAGCTCGCTTTCATACAAATGAGTCAAATCGCGCGCTATTTCGCGTGCCCTGGTCAGCGTTGGATCCTGCACAATGCCAAGAAAGCTTATATCCGGCATCAGTCCGTGCGAGTGAAAGAAAGATTCCGCTGTGTGACCCATAGTGACCAAACCGGATCCGGGATTGGAGAGAATGTGTTCAAGCGCGAAATTCAGTATGGTAGAGTTGTAAGAGCCGCAGAGTCCCTTATCGCCGGAAATCACAACATATGTTCGGTGCTCGCGCGGGCGTTCATTCAAGAACGGGTGATGAACTTCCTGCGTTGACGTCAGCAACTCCTTCATTGTTCTCCGTATAGCGGAAAAGTATCTTCGGTTATGCTCGATGTGGTTCATAACCTGCCTCATCCTGTTTGAAGAAATCAGCTCCATCGCGCCGGTTATTTTTCTAGTTTGTTCGATTGCCGTAATGTGGTGCCGGATTTCGCCGGGCTTTTGCATATTTATTACCCCGCCAACAAATCAATTAGAGTTTATGCCCGCCTGTCTTCATCCGTGAATTGTGCGAACAACCGCGCCAGGTCGCTTCTGTCTCCGTCTGTCAGCTTGCCTGTTATATCGATGCTTTTCATGACCGACTTGGCGTTTGCATTGAGAAACTGCAGCAATCGCGCGGCGGCGTCAATGATTTCGCCGCGCTGATAGTTTTCAAATATCCCGCTGTCCGCCGCTAGTAGCATAAACACCTGCTCTGATAAAGAATAGTTTCGGCTTGCCGGCTGGATAAGCAATTGCATCAGACGCTCGCCGCGGCGAAGCAAGGCGGCGGTGGAGGAATCTATATCGGCGCCGAATTGCGCGAATACAGCAATATCTTTATATTGCGCGACTTCAAGCCGGAGGCTGGCGGACACATCGCGCATTGCGCTGTGTTGCGCTGTGCTGCCCACTCGCGAAACAGACAAACCGACATTGACGGCTGGTCGGAACCCGGCGTTGAACATCTCGGTTTCCAGGTATATTTGCCCGTCTGTGATTGAAATAACGTTTGTGGGGATATAGGCGGAAATATCGCCGGCCATCGTCTCGATAATCGGCAGCGCGGTCATGGAACCTCCGCCAAGCTCCGGCGCCAGCTTTGCGGCGCGTTCCAGCAGGCGGCTGTGCAGATAGAACACGTCGCCCGGATATGCCTCGCGTCCCGACGGGCGGCGCAGCAACAGCGACATTGTCCTGTATGCGACGGCGTGTTTTGACAAATCATCGTATACGATAAGCACATCGCGACCGTTATGCATGAATTCTTCGGCAACCGCGCATGCGGCGTACGGTGCGATGTACTGCATAGCGGGCGTATCGCTGGCAAACGCGGCGACGATTACTGTTTTTTCAAACGCGCCGGTATTCTTAAGAGTATTCGCGATTGTTGATACGGTGGATGTTTTTTGCCCTATGGCGCAATAGACGCATATTACATTTTTGTCCCGTTGATTTATGATAGCCGACATGGCTATTGAAGTTTTGCCCGTTTGCCTATCGCCGATGATGAGCTCCCGCTGGCCGCGTCCGATAGGGATCATGCTGTCGATCGAGAGTATGCCGGTTTCAAGCGGTTTATCGACAGGCGCACGCTGCATGATCGTCGGAGCCGGCGATTCGATCGGCCGGTATTTGCGGCACACAAGATCCTGCCCGTCAAGCGGTTTGCCCAACGGGTCTATTATGCGTCCCAGCAACTGCTCGCCAACGCAGACCTCTGCTATCTTTCCGGTTGTATGCACAAGACTTGTCGTTGAAACAAAACCGCCCAGAAGCGCGGCGCTTACCCCCCCGAGAGAGAGGTCGAGCGCCAAACCGGTCGCGCCGCTTTCAAACGACAGCAGTTCTCCATGATGGCAGTTTGACAGCCCTTTTATATGTACGATATCGTCGCTGTAGTTCTCTACAACCCCGTATTCATAGACCAACGGGCTTGCATCAGAGGATTCGGCCCGCTGTTTCAGCAGCATGCCGACGGTAGAGAATGATGACGCCGTCTCGTGTTCCTGATTTTCAGTCGCAGTGAGCAGTCTGCCCATCTCGTTGAGCCGGGAGGAAAAACTCGCGTCATATACCTTGCCGTCGATCACGGCGATAAAGCCGCCCGTTATCTTCTCGTCTTCGACAACTTCGAAATCAAGCTCGACGCCAAGCTTTTGCTCAAAACCCGCGCGTATTGAAGACAGAAGGGTCTCATCTTTATTTGATGCGATTATAAGTATCGGCCTTTCCATTCTTTGACCATACCTTTACTAAGCAATTTATCTTCCTTGGTATCTAAACACGCGGTCGCGGCGCTGCCTGGTCGCTTCCGCACCCCTTATTGCGAAGATTCGCTGAAAAATCGTTCGACAGCGTATTTGCTATCATCGGGCGAGACTTCGCGTTTTAATATGCGGGCGGCCATGTCAGTCGCTAGCTGGGCTATTTCGTGATGAGCTTCAAGGATTGCCTTTTGTTTGTCTTCTTCGATAATGACGCGGGCCTCGGCAATAAGCGCGTTGGCTTTCACATGTGCTTCCTCGAGTATTTCATCAGACGCTTCGGTGGCCTTGATTTGGCTCACCCGTAGCATATCGCGCCCCTGGGCCTCGATTGTCCCGATTTTATCCTCATACTCCTGCTTAAGCGTTTGCGCGCCAAGACGCGCGTTTTCCGCGTCATCAAGTTCCAGACGGACACGTTTGGCGCGTTCGGAAAGGAAGCGGTAAACATGCTTCCAAAGTATAAGGCGAAGCAGGATAAACAGGACGGCTATATTAATGAGACTTATTACTAGATCTACCGGATGGAGTTCCATATTCATCACCCCTAACTTGCAATAACGGTTGGAAAGCAAGCATTACTGGCTGAGCATCATTATCAATGCAGTGACGAAACCATAGATGGCCGCCGATTCTGTCAGCGCCAGTCCTAGCAAAAGTATTGCATTGATTTTTCCTGAAGCCTCGGGTTGGCGAGCTACCGCGTCGAGCGCTTTTCCGGTCGCATAACCCATAGCTATCGCTGCTGATACGCAAGATAACAAGCACAAAGCTACTGCGATCAATTCCATTTGGAATCCCTCCTCCTTGTATTATGGTCACTGTAGGCTGCCAGCGCAGCCTGCTCTGGCATTTGCGCCCCTCATGGTCCGTTACTCAATTGCTTCATTGATAAAGGTCAATGTCAACGTCACAAAAATGAATGTCTGCATCAGCGGGTGGAAGACGTTGAAAAACAGACCCAAAACGCTGGGTATGCCGACTGCGTTGCTTCCGAGAGCCATGTAGAGCAAATCCAAAACTATCATTCCGCCAAGCATGTTCCCAAACAGCCGGCATGCCATTGAAACCGGCAGCGCCAATTCTGCGACGACTCTGAATATAAACACGACCGGCGTCGGCGACGCAAGAGATTTCAGCCTTCCGAACGTACCCTTTCTTTTGATGCCATACGCATTGATCAGAATGAATGTCATTAGCGCGAGCGCGAATGTCATCATGATGTCCGCAGTCGGGGGGCGCAGCCTGAATAGTTCCAGAAACGCGCACGTCACCATCAGAACGCCGATCGTAAGGATGTATGAGCAAAGTATTTCGCCTGTACCGTGTGCCAGCGAGCCGGTATACTTGCTTACGGCCTCAACAATAAGCTCTATAACGTTTTGAGCGCCTTTCGGGTATGTATCGAAATGGCGGACTAATGTCAGGCGGATAATCACAGCTGCGACTATGAGCAGCGCCATGGCGACCCATGTGTATATAATAGTTATGCTCAGGCTAAAACCGAAAACGTCGACGCGTTCCGGCATAAGCGTGAATTCGAGTCCGTTGTTTGCATGAGGCGCGAATAATATCGATAAAAGTCGCGTCAGAAGCAAATACGCGCCAATGACGATAACTATTGTCGCCACGAGCTTAAGGCGTTTTTCTTTTTTCCCCGGATTGTCTGCGGCATTGAGCCTGGCGGCGATTTTGCGGCGCCATAGATATCCTCCGGCAATAATCGGGAGCGAAACGCAAAGCAATATCCAGTTGAGCATTGAAAGATCGCCTCCCGCAGGGTTAGTATTCGCAGCTCTAGTCCCCGGTTCCCGGTCTCTGTTTCCTAGTCCCCGGCGCCCCGCTTTTTGTTGACCTGGCGAATAATGAAATTGCCAGTATTGTCAGTGAGGCCGCCATTCCGATTCCGGCAAATAACAGGCTTTCGCGCAGAAGAAAAGCGCATCCGGACAGAATGATCGCGGGTAAAAAGAACTGCGCTATGGCAAAGCAAACTGTTTTCAAACCCAGTATGCCGCCCGCTACTGCTTTTGTGAATTTTACTAGTATCCAATACTGGATTGCGCCCGCAATAATGCCTATAATAAAACCAAGCAATTTGACTTTCCTCTTCGCTTATGGTGAAAGCACTTATAAAGCGCCGGGAGCCATTGACCCCGACGCCATTACTCTACTACTGCCGCAAGTAAAAATCAACGTGAAAAATGCCGATATTTGCAGTGGTATTATGATTAATTTGTTATAATTAACGGGTAAAGGCCGGCAGGCGGCAAGGGCCCGGCTCCCGGCTGCTTGATCTATTCTTCCACAAGGCTGTTGATATCGATTATAAGGCTGATTGAACCGTCGCCTAGGACAGCGCATCCGCCCAAGCCATGCATCCCTCTGTTATGCTTTTGGATATACTCCGGCAGAGGTTTGATAACCGCCTGTTGTTCGCCGATGAGTTCATCGACAAAAAGGCAAAAAGTAGCCGTATCCGTAGTTATCATTATTAAAATACCATCGTCCAGATTCTGATAGTCAGCCTCGATGTCGAAAATATTATACAGCCTGATCACAGGGTAGCATTCCCCGCGGATCATAATCATCTCGCTGCCGTCCGGGTCGAGGAAAACGTCGCCGTCGTTGGGCTTGAACGATTCTTGGATAGAAAGCATCGGTACTATGAATACCAGATTGCCGACGCGCAGTTTCATTCCGTCCACAATCGCAAGTGTCAGCGGAATTCGGATCTGGACTGTCATGCCGTGGCCCAGCGTGCTTTCAAGGGATATTGAGCCGCCGACTTTATCTATATTGCGCTTGACGACGTCCATGCCGACTCCGCGGCCGGAAAACTCCGTGACCTCTACATTTGTTGAAAAACCGGGCGCAAAAATGAGATTGTAGGCCTCTTTGTCTGTGATCTCATTGTCGGGCTTGCTTATCAAGCCTTTTTCAGTAGCCTTCTTGATAAGCTTAGTGCGATCAAGCCCCTGCCCGTCGTCAGAAATAATTATCACGACGTCGCCGCCCGCGTTGCGCGCCTCAAGCGTAAGTTTGCCGGCGGGAGACTTGTCTGCTTTTATTCTTTCTTCGGGCGTTTCGATACCGTGATCGACCGCGTTGCGAACTAGATGCATGAGAGGGTCTGCTAGAGTGTCGATGATATTCTTGTCAACCTCGGTCTCTTCGCCAATGAGCACAAGCTCGACTTCCTTGCCTACTTTTTTGCTCACATCCCTGACAATGCGGTGCATTTTCTGGAACGAATTTGAAACCGGCAGCATACGGATCGACATCACTATATCCTGAAGCTCATTTATAAGCTTTCTGAGTTCCTGGCTGCTGCGCTCGAACGAGTCAATATGCAGGCTTGCGACCTCCGGGTTCTTTGTGACCATTGATTCGGTTGTGACGATTTCCCCCATCAGGTTCATCAGCTTATCTAGTTTGTTGACATTTACGCTTATGAAATTCTGCTTGGCGACTACTTCTTGCTGCGGCTGTTTGTCGACCGCTACTTTATCCTCGTCGTGGCGGGGCGCGACTCTCATCGAAGGAGGAAGGTCCTCGCTGTCGGGAGAGAGTGGGATAAGGCTTGAGCTCTGAAGGAACATTACCTCATCCACAAGCTTTTTCAGCACGTCTGGATTTTCGCCAGATTGTATATATACGATAAACCCGTTTTTGATGATCTCATCGCTGGCTTCGGCGCCGTCAAGATTCTCGGGTTTGTGGATTATCTTCTGGCAATGCGGGGAGATAGTATTTATAATACCGAAAGCGCGCATATTCTCCATTTGACAGTCTGGCTCGAAGACTACTTTGATTTTATATAAGGGCGTTCCGTAGTCGTTGAGATCAGGCTCCTCGCTCGTGGGCGCGCTCGCGGGCGCGCTCGAGGGTGCGCCGGCTGTAGGCTCGTCATTCGCCGGCGGCGCGGCGGCTCCCATGATTTCTGCAAGGTATCCGTGTATCTTGTCTATGAGCTCGCCAAAACTGCCCTCGGATTTTAAACCGGCTGAGAGTTTGTCGATCTCGGATTTGAATATATCCGAGGCGTTGAGGACAAGCTCTATGACGCCTTCTATCGCATCTGCGTCAGTTCGCGTTTGTCCTCCCCGTATTTTATCGAACATGTCCTCAAGCGCGTGCGCGAGTTTCGCGAGATTATCGTACGTCATCATGGATGCGGAGCCTTTGATGGTGTGCATGATCCTGAATATCTCGTTTATGTGGTCCTCGGCAAGGTGCTTGTCCTTCTCGCTCTGAAGGAGAGTTTCTTCAAGCGATTCCAGAAGTTGCTGCGTTTCGAATATAAATACGTCAAGCATGGGATCCAGTTCACGCATTTCAATTACCTGCCATTTCATCATATTCAGAGTTGTGGTTTGGCCGTCCAGCCACTTCGGGACATTGCGGGCTGCAAACGATGCGATTATACAGCGGCAGCGCCTTTCGGGCCGCAATATAATTGTATTTTCCCGATAGGGGGAGCAACGCTCATCAGCCGAGCTTCTTTATAGCCGCAATTATGCCTTCTTCTTTAAAAGGCTTAACAATGAATCCCTTTGCCCCGGACACTATAGCTTCGCGCACCATCGCTTCCTGGCCCATTGCGGAAACCATAACGACCTTTGCCTGCGGATCTGTCTTTATAATCTCTTTGAGGGCGTCAAGTCCGCTCATCTCCGGCATTGTAATGTCCATCGTTACGATATCGGGCTGCAATTCCTTGTACATTTCGACGCCAATGGCGCCGTTTTCAGCCTCTCCAATGATTTCATAACCATTCTTTGTCAGCATATTTTTGATAGAGATTCGCATGAACGCGGCGTCGTCAACAATTAAGACCTTTGACATTGTTTTTCCTCCTAGTATGACATTGTATTCCTGTAGTTCGGGTTATCGCGCAACAGCTATATGAATTTTTCCCCTGCCCCGACAGTCTTGATCTTTAATGCTCCCGTATCAATATGGAGTTCGATCGTACGGCCATAGGTACCTCCGGTGTCATTTGCCACGACAGGTATTCCGAGTTGCTTGAGAATTGCCAGGCTGGCTGCGGCGTTGCGCTCGCCTATTTTAAGCATATCGTTATTCTGCGCGTTTCCGAACATGTGCGCGCCGCCTGCCAGTTTTCCGACCAGCATACCTCTGGGGGCGCCGATACGCGCTAGTTGGTTAACCAGTTCAATGATCGCTGAATCCGCAAATTTCTCGATTTTCTGACCTTCGAACCCCTTATATGTGGGCAGCATGACATGCGCCATCCCGCCAATCTTTCTTACCTTGTCATAAAGGGTAATGCCAACACACGAACCGAGACCAAGCGTCGTCAGGATGTCGGGGCTTTTTGCGACCTTGAGGTCTGCCATTCCAATAACAATTACACCCATATATGTCTTCCAGTTCTATCTAATTAATATGTCTTAAAAAAATGATAATCAGAAACGAAGTCGGCGACTACACGCCATATCCTACTCTATATTACCAATTTCTTTGCAAACGTCAAGATGTTTCCACATATTATTGTTATTATATCCATATCAAGTTCCGGGATTTATTTACCGATAAATCAATTAGCGGGAACAGGATTGTTCTTGACAGCGTAATGACCGCGGCAATTATGCTGAGTTCAGCAGGTAATCAATTTCTCAGAGCTGAGACGGAAGTGAGCGGCCTATGAAAGTCAATGTATTGCAAACCGCCGGGCAAAGCAGCCAGAAAACACATGGCGGAACTGCTGCTGCCGCAGGTCTGCTGAAGGAAGGCGACATAGTAAAAGCTGAGATCCTTTCAGTCAAGAAAGGCACTGTCGCCATAAAAACCGAAAACGGGCAGATACTTCGGGCCAGGCATGATCCGGAAGTGATACTCTCGCCCGGCGACAAGGTGACGCTTGAAGTCAGCGGCAAAGAGGGCGGCACGATATCCCTTGCAATCAGGAAAGAAGACCCTGGCGCCGAGGAAAGCCCCGGGGGGTTATCCGGTCAAAACGGAGCTGCCAAAGGCTTTGAAGATACGAGCCTTGTTCAGTATGCAAACAAGCTTGCCGAACTGAAAATGCCTGTTACAGAGGATACCGCGCGATTAATGTCTGAGATTATCGGGCAAAATCCCGATTTATCGCCCGATGAAGCGGCTTTTTTAGCGTCAAACAAGCTGACTTCTGATACGCAACTGATTCAGGCGGCATTATCGCTGATCTCCGGCGGGGATAAAACGGATGCGATGATCATGAAGCTTTTGACCCTGCTTGGTACGAGCGATCTGCGCAATACGGGCGATTCGGCTCCCGGCGCAAGCCAGTTGCCTGACTTCCAACCTTCGACTCCGGATTCACGGCTCCCGGCGCCGCCAGGGAGAGAAGCGCCGCTAATGGAGGGTTTTTCGCTGATAAGGGAAAGCGTTGAAGGAACACTTGGACGCAACGATACTGTGGTTATTTCCAACGCACAGGCAATTATACCACAAGGCGATAGCATTATGCAAAGAATAATTGTAGAAAAACCTGTAGAAATTTTACAAGAAGGTTTTAATAACGATATAAAAACCGCAGAGCAAGCAGCTACGGAAAAGCAAAATACAGTATTGCTGCCGCTGCCCGGCGAAACTCCAAGCGATCAAGAATTGCCGGGAGCGCAACAAAAAATACCGGAACCTTCCGCGGCCCGCGCCCAGCAGCCAGTCCAGCAGCTAGTCCAGCAGCCGGTCCCACAGCACGGCGCGCCGCCCGATGCTCCGCATAATACGGAAATACGCGACGCCATTCCTAAGGCATTCGACAGCAGCGCCGCTGCGGATCCGGGGGCGGGAAGGGCGCTTGCGCAGATATTATCCGGGATACCGGAGTTTCAAAGCGCGCCGCCCGCTGCGATTGAGCGATTCTCAGACATGCTGTACAGGGTTGCGATGGACAGCGCCGAAATCAATAAAAACGACAATGAAAAGCTTGAGGTTTTGATTGACAAGCTTTTCACAAGGATTGACAAAAACGAAGACAACACAGGGGAGCGGCTCAAGAACGCAAGGGAAGAGCTGCTTGCGCGCGTGACGCTTATTGAGGAAGCAATATCACGCGCGGCGCCGCATGCAAAGGCGGAAATGCTCGTACAGACCGGCAGGTTGACAAACCATGTGCGGCTTTTGAACAATATTGACCAGTTCGTTTATTTGCAGTTGCCGGTATTGATAGGAGACGAGCGCAAAACGGCTGAGCTGTACATGTTCAAGAAGAAAGGCGGGAAGCGCGCCGATCCGGACAACGTCAACATATTGCTTGCGCTTGACCTTGAGAATTTGGGGCGATGGGAAGGCCTGATTAACTTCCGCAACAGGAATGTATCGGTGCAAATGGAGGTCCGGGGCGTGGCTGAAAAAGAGTTCTTTGGCGCGAATACCTTTTTGCTGCACGAGCTGCTGGCGGAAGCCGGGTTCAAGCTTGTAAATACAGACATCAAATTCTCAAAAGAGGAAACAACGCCGCTTACGGCGCTGTCGTCGTTTGACAGATATGCGGGCGTCCGTGCCGGCACAGTAGATTTTATGATATGACGTCAAGAAATGGACGAATACGCGTGAGTATATGAAAATAACGCCATTGACAGTGCAAAGGATTGCGGAGCGGATGTTTACGCGTTTTTTCTCGCGAAGGGAGATGGTGAGGATCGTGAGTGTGAACGAAGAGACAATAACAAGGGCAGCCGCGCTGAGTTATGACCCCGCCGAGAATGACGCGCCGGTCCTGGCGGCTTTTGGCGAGGGTTATTTAGCGCAGAAAATTGTATCGATTGCCAGAGAATCAGGCATTCCTGTGCTGCCGGATCCAAGCCTCGCGTCGATGCTCTCAAAAATAAGCGTAGGCGATGAGATATCGCCGGAACTGTATGAAGCCGTCGCTAAAGTGCTGATATTTGTGAGCGAGATGGATCGCAGCTACGCGGAGAAAATCGGGAAAGGCCAGATCGCGCGACAAAGCGGCAGTGACGTGTGAGAATGGATCTACGCATGAAACAATCTGCGCATCGAGGCATGAAACTAAGTATTGATATTCCGGCTTGGATATGAGAGAATATATCTCTGCGAAAATGGATACGGAGGTCACGAATGAGCAGCATAGGATCGACTGCGGGCATAAACGGAGCTGGTTGCGCCGACTATGCCGGAGTGCTGGCGGGACAAAACGTAGATGAACGCGGCGCAGGCTTTTCGGCGATTCTGTCAGAAGCTATTACCGCCTGCGAAGCGCTGCCGGATAGCGCTGCTGATATCAGAGCGGATTCAGAAACGGCTGAGGAGCCGCCGGATGCTCATGCATACGACTGGCGTAAAAAATACGAGTATCGTACGCCTCCCGCTGCGGCCGGCGCCGACCATCCTGAAGAATCCGGAGAATCAACGCAGCTTGAGACATCGGATGCAATTTTCAATGATACGCCCGTTCTCGATGATACACCCGTTCAATCATACGAATACTATGGGTACTCCGCTTCAGCCGGTACGCCATCGTCGGGCGCCGATTATTCGGATATGATTGCAGACGCGCTGCGGGATGAGATCGCGCGCATGAGCGCTATGGCGGGCTCCGGATACTCCGCTATGCCTGACGGTTTGGCGCCCATGCAGAGCTCCGGCATAGAACAAATGATTATTTCCGCCGCATCGACAGGGCAAGCCAGCGACGCGCAGATAGCTCTGTTCATGCTGTGCATGATGATGCAAACAAATCAGGACGGCGATTTTTCGATGCTTATGCAGATGATGGCGACGATGCTCACGCAAGTGCAAGGCGATTCCGATGCGCTGCGAAGTTCTGTATTGTCGTCCGGTTATGACCAATCTGTTTTAAGCGCGATAAACATGAATGTGTTCGACGCCGCCGGTTCAGGATTGCCCGGATCGCTGCGGGCGCTGCTGCCTCTCAACGGATGGGTCCCGACGACCCCCGCGATAAGGAGCACGGAAACGAACAGGAGCCCGCAGTTGTACCGCGCCGTAGTGGAACAGTTCAGGGTCGAAACCACTCCGAGGTATCAGCCGCGCGACGGAAAATCATATTGCAATATCTTTGTGTGGGACGTGACGTCGGCCATGGGGGCGGAGATACCATACAGGACAGACTCGCAAACCGGCGAGCCGTGGCCTGAAGATACAGGCAACGCGATATCCATGAGCGCTGCCAGGATGGACGCGTGGCTGGAAAGGTTCGGCGAAACATACGGCTGGCGCGAAGTCGATGCGCAAACAGCGCAGTATTATGCAAACCAAGGCAAACCCGCCGTAACAACGGCGGGAAACATAGGGCACGTCCAGGTGGTCGTCCCGTCAAGAGACGGCGGGTACGATCCGCAGCGCGGCGTTACTATCGCCCAGGCCGGAGGGCATCTTACCAGCTATACGGGCATTGCTAGGACATACAGCGCAGCTGCTCTCAGCGAAAAAGTCAGGTATTGGGTGCATGAATGACGTCTTGCGGTTTGCGGGACGCGACTGAGGGGATATATGGGCAACATCCTTGAACACTATAGGGTTCTCGGCATCAGCGTGGGCGCGGGGCTATCCGACGTCAAGTCGTCATATAAGCATCTATGCCGTATGTACCATCCCGACTTGAACGACGATCCTGAGTCAGAAGAGCTGATGAAGAAGATAAACATAGCGTATACGGTATTGCGCGATAAACTCAGGCGCGACGCGGCATTCCGCGAACGTCAGGCGTATCCGCGGCCGATGAGAAGATATCCGACGCCCGATCCGCGCTCCGACATGCGAAAAGCGAATGCGGAAAAAGAAGCGAAAGCCGTGCTGGAAAGCTATTTTGAAGCTATCAACGCGTGCGACTATTCAGGAGCTTATTCCTTCTTGAGCCTCTATGATAAGAGGCACATAACCCGCGAGAGTTTTGTCGATTGGCGCAAATCGGTAGCGCGGCTGTACCCGATGCGCGATTTCAAGATAACAAGCGGATTGCCTTCAGTAACTGTGAAGTTCAATGATGGGAAATCCTGCATGGCATACAAGTACCGTGTCATAATCACCGAGGAGAATATTGCGGATGGCTGCGCCCAGTCGGGAGAGGTCGAAAAGGTCGCCATTCATGAGAACAGAATGTGGCGGGTTTTTCTTGGGTACCAGGGAGTGGGAGAGCTGACCCGCGGGTTCGAAGAACGTTTTGAAGTCAGGCGGAAACACGATATTGCCAGGCGTTGGAACGAGTATTGCACCGGACTGTATCAGGAATATGATATGCTTAGCGTCGAGGGCATGCGCAAGGCCGCGACGCGTGAAATATACAGGCAAAAGCGATTTGGCGGCACATTGACTTTCGCGGCCGTTTCGGTAAAGGCCGGTGATACAAAAGGAAACGGCCAGGATGAGCTGCTTCGCTCGACAGCCAGGACTATTGCCGGTTCGCTTCGTGAGACAGATGTGCCGGCTTACATAGGAGACGGCGTATTCACAATACTGTTTGTCGAATTGCAAGGAAGGAACGCAGAAGGCATACTGAGCCGTTTATCGGAAAAAATACGGAAAAATGCGGGTCCGCTGCTGGGCGGCAAAGCAGCTATCGTTTTTGAATATGAATCATGGTCGGGGCGAAGCCTCGCGGGCATGGACGTGATCAATAGAGTTTTAAGGAAGTTTCACAAAAAAATGTAAAGAATTATGAAAAAAAACCGATAATACGTAAAGAGGAATGTACAGGTTACGGATAACCTGGGTAAATTATTAATCAAAAGGATTTGAGGTGCAATAATTATGGCTATCAACCCAATAAACAGATCGACTACAATCAGGCTCATGGGCCTGGCATCCGGGATGGATACGGATACGATAATCCAGCAGACGCTGAGGCTGCAGCAGATGAAGATCGACTCGCAGTTTCGCACAAGGACGATGTTCGAGTGGAAGCAGCAAGCGCTGAACAGCGTCAAAGATCAAATCACAGAATTCAGGCGGTCGTTTTTGACCACCTTAGGCCAGAATGCCATGAGGCTGTCGAGCACCTATAACTCGACAGTTGCAAAAGTCACGGGAAAAAACTCAGACGCCGTGACGATAACGACCTCTACAAATTCGCCGGTCGGCTCTATGAAGATAGGACAGGTCGTCAGCCTCGCGAAAGCGACCAGCGTTTCCACTGCCGGGAGCGCGTCGAAGAATGGCGAAGGCTTCAAACTTACAGACAAGCTCGGAGATATAAAGCTGGTCGGAGACAATATTAAGTTCGACAACATGGGACACGCCAATGTGAAATTCTGGGGAACGAGTATTGAGCTGTCCGGCCTTGATACGATCGAAGATATAAATGGCAAGCTCCATGGAGGCAATCAGATAGTCTTTGACCAGACCGATTATGAGGGGCGCGAGTTTGCTAAGGTGCAAGTAAACGGCAAAGACCTTATAATTTACAGAGACGAAGCGTATTCAACAGATCCGGATACAGGGATTGAATCACCCAGTAATTTCTTTGGCATTGCGATCGCGAACAAAGTCAACGCATTGCCCGGAGGCTTGAATTTTGACTTTGACGGAAAAGCCGGCATCAGGCTCAACGGCGTGTATATTGAACTCGACAGAGGCATGACTATTGACGATATGCTCAAAAAAGTCAACGGGAGCTCCGCAAATGTCACGATGAGCTACGACAGGCTGTCTGACAAATTCACAGTCGAGCATAAAAAGAACGGTGATTATTCAGTAGAGACCTGGGGCCTTGGGGCATTCGGAATTGCGGACGGACAGACGAAAAACGGTTCGATGGCAATTGTGCAAATAAACGGCGAATGGTTTGAGCGCGATAGCAATACGATCGACTACAGAGGGGTAAAGATAACCCTGAACTATACTACGAGCGCTTCGGGACCGGTCGGCATTGACGGGAAGCCAACATGGAGTTCGGATGACGACATCACAGTGTCGCTAAAACGTGACGCGGATGAGCCGATTAATAAAATAAAGAGCTTTATCGAAGCGTATAACAATCTCATCAAGAAACTGGAAGATCTGCTCTCGGACAAAAAAACCAAAACAGAGTCTCAATACAAGCCTCTCACCGACGAAGAGAAGTCGCTAATGTCGGAAAAGCAGGTCGATGAATGGGAAGCCATAGCGAAAAAAGGGGTTTTGAGAAACGACGCGGGGATCCAGTCGCTTATAAACAGTTTGCAAAGCGCGCTTTTTGATACTGTAAAAGAAGCCGGGCTGTCGCCTTATCAAATCGGGATAAAGACAGGATGGAACGAAGGCCTGGGTTATCAGATAGCGCTTGACGAGGAAAAGCTGAGGACAGCGCTGGAAAATGACCCTGACATTGTCGCGAAGTTGTTTATGAGCGGAGCAGCAGCGGAGAAATACGAGGACAAAGGCTGGCTGTACCGCATGGAAGACATAATGAACAAATATGTCGACGGAAGCCAGTACACCTCTCTCAACAACCTGGAAAACTCAATAAAGCGCACAAACGAGCAGATGGAAAAACTCCAGTTGAAGATGTATGAGGAAGAAGAAAAGCTCTACAAGAAATTCGCGGCGCTTGAGACAGCGATGGCAAAAATCCAGTCGCAAGGCGAATGGCTGACGTCTATGCTGATGTATACCAATAACAACAAGAAGTAGAGTCGCAGACAAAAAACTGTTGATCGGAGGAAGAGTAGCGCCATGCAGCAATCGGTTATGATAAACGCCCGCCCTCAGGATGCTTACCGCAGGCAGGATGTGTTGACGGCCAATTCCGTAGATCTCATCGTCATGCTATATGATGCTCTGAAAAAGAATCTGGTATTGGGACGCCGGAAAATAGAGAAAAACGATGCGTCGGCAGCCCATAAACACCTTATGAAAGCGCAGGAGATCATTTCTGCGCTGGTAAACAGCCTTGATATGAACTATGAGATTTCCGAAGATCTGCTTTCCATATATGAGTTCATCCTCAGAAATATTGAGTATGCAAACATACATAAGGATGCGGAACCGCTGGAACCGCTTGTGGAAATTGTGGGTACGCTGAGGTCTGCGTGGTACGAGATCAGTGTTGCGAATAAAGGTAGCATTTTGCTGGGAGAGGAACAAGCTTGAGCAATTTTTCAAGTGAAAATGAAGCGCGCCTTCTGGATTTGCAAAACGAGGAGCTGGAAATACTCAAAAAGGTGCGCGAGCTTACGGAAAGGCAGGCGGAACTGCTGCAGGCGGACGACATAGAAGCATTTAGCGAGTCGATTGACAGCAGAGAAGCGCTCATAGAAAAAATCAATGGATTGCATCAGGAATCAAATATCCTGATGCAATCTTACATATCTTTTGCCGGAGCCGCCGGAGCGGGAAAGATAGACGCGATTGAGGATATGAACCGACAGCTTGCCGAAGAGCTGGCCGGCTGCGTCGAACTAAACGACAAAAACGCGACCCTGACAAAGGAAAAAACTGCGGACTACATGAAGCAGATAGGCAAACTGAGCCTCGGCAGGAAAAGCCTCGGGGCATATGTCCAAGACGTCCCGAACGACTCGCAGCTTTTCGATAAAAAAACATAATTCGTTGCAATTCACGGCTAGCCGGTATTTCACTCTGACGCAGTGTGACCCGCCGGCTGAAGCCGATCATTAGTACATACCGGCTACCAGTAACAGTAACCATAATTCTACCAGCCCCGCGAAAGCAGGTTCGCGCCGGAGAGGAGGAGCGACATAGCGAGCGTTTAGAGCAGATGCGCGCTGCAGCGAAGTCCGCGACTACGACATGGGAATGAAAATATCAGATATAAAAAGGACCGATTCGGGCAGCTATCCGTCGCGCGGGCCCGGCGTCAGAAGCGTCGGCGAAAGCGACCCGCTTATCTTTCGCAGGACGCTCACCGACTTGTCAAATGAGATGTACGTTGCCCGCCTGCAGGAGATGAAAAACCGCATCGACGAGCAGGGCGATATCTTGTCTGACAGGGTGGATGTGAAAGAACTGGAAAAATATCGCAGACTTATTCGAGAATTCCTTGACGAAATCGTCAGTAATGGATATACTTTTTCAAGAGAGGATGCATACGCGTCCCGAGGCAGGCACCGCTATATTGCGACAGTTCAGATTATCGACGAGAAACTTGATGAACTTGGGAAAGAAGTCATGAAAGAGCAGGCTGATAAAATCGAGATACTGCACAAGGTAGACGATATCAAAGGGCTCTTGCTGGACTTGATGATATAGCTGTCTGCTGCGGCAAGTTCATAGGCCCTGGCAGTGTTGCGGGCCCGGGAACAGCCAAAATTACAAGGAGGGTGATTTGATTGCAGGATATAATGGATATTGACCTTGTCGTCGAAGATGTTATGCGGGGAAAATACCTTACATTTCTTGTCGGCGACACCGGTTACGGCATAGAGATAGGTTATGTTGTTGAAATAATCAGCGTGCAGGAGATAACGCTGGTTCCGAACACTCACGCCTATGTTAAAGGCATAATCAACCTGCGCGGCACAGTAGTGCCTGTGATCGACATGGGGATGCGTTTTGGGCGCGGCGAGATCGAATACACGGAAAAGACATGCATCATAGTGCTCAGCCTTGACGATATGAGCGTCGGCATACTTGTCGACGGGGTTCAGGATGTGTCGAACATTGACGACGAGGACATTCAGGAACCGCCAAAGACGACGGGGAACTCACTGAAAAACCACTTTATCAAGGCGGTCGGAATATCAGGCGGGGAAGTCAAGCAGCTAATAGACGTATACAAGGTCTTTGAAGTTGACATTGATAGCCAGCAACAATAAGCTTGGAGAAACGCAATGCAGATAGAAGATAAGGATTTTTTCCGGCTTCGTGATTACGTCAAGTCGAATTTCGGGGTCAATCTCGAAAAGAAGAGGACTCTTATTGAAGGCCGTCTCTCAAATTCAGTCACGCAGGACGGGTTCGATGGTTTCCACGACTATTTGGAAGATGTTTTCAGGGACAGCAGCGGCGCAAAAATAAATATGCTGATGACAAAGCTTACGACGAATTATACATATTTCATGCGTGAAGAGGCGCATTACAAGTTCATGCAGGATGTTGCTCTGCCATACTGGACTTCGGTCATCCGCGACCATGACCTGAGGATATGGAGCGCCGGCTGCGCCTCCGGCGAAGAGGCGTACACGACCGCAATGGTGCTGTCTGAGTGGTTCGGCATGAAAAAACAGGGATGGGACACGACGATATTAGCCACAGATATTTCGACGAGGGTCCTCGAATTGGCAAAACGCGGGGTATACCCGGTGGAACACTTTGAACGCCTGCCGAAATCGTGGAGAGACAAGTATTTTACAAAAGTCGGGGAAGAAGACTACAAGGTCAAGGATATATTGGCAAAAGAAGTAGTATTCAACAAGTTCAATCTCATGGACAACTTCAGCCGGTTTCGAAAGAAGTTCCATATCATTTTCTGCCGCAATGTCATGATATATTTTGACATACCGACAAAAGCCGCGCTTGTAAAGAGATTTCACGATTCGCTTGAAGTGGGCGGATGGCTTTTCATCGGGCTCAGCGAGACGCTCAGCGGCTTCAGCGGCGATTTTCAGCAAGCCGCGCCGGCGATATACAGGCGAGTCAAATAACAAGCAGCAATTATTGAGCGACGCAGAATGCAGAAAGGAGTTTGCCATTCTTACATGCAGCGAAGGATCACTAGTTAATTCGTAAACGCCATGCTAATATTCATTTCTCCGCTGGTTTCTCAGACACGGAGGCTATGGGGGCATTGAGCGGGCGGGAGAGATGAGTGGGCGCTTTAATAAAGTAATAGACAATTGAAATCAGCCGTGGTATAATTTCTGTCGAGATATTCAGATTCAATACCTACTGCTGATTATCGTTTTATTTCTTATCAATTCAGTTGTCTGTTGCTTGTCGCCGATCCTTGGCAGTTAATCGCTAATCAGCTAAGAGGTGGATTTTATGTGGGATAATATGTTCAAATCGGTCGATCTCCTGCAAAGGGGGCTCTCGGCTTCATGGACGCGCAACGCTGTCATACGCAACAATATTGCAAATGTTGAAACACCGGGTTTCAAGGCGTCAGACGTCGAATTCGAGTCGCTGATGGCCCGGGCTATCACAGGCAGCGGGTTCAAGGGCGCAAAAACGCACCCGAACCATATAGATATTGGTTCCGGATATACAGACATTTCATCTGTCAGGCCGATGATGGTAAGGCGGGAAGACACGTCGATGAGGATGGATGGAAACAACGTCGATATCGAATCCGAAAACGTCAAACTCGCGCAAAACAGCCTGTACTACAATACTCTGGTTGAGAAAATGAACAGTGAGCTCAGGCGGCTCAGAATGGCTATTACGGAAGGCAGGTGATTTTATGTCATTTCTCAGTTCTATGAATATCAGTGCGTCGGCGCTCACCGCGACGCGGCTTCGCATGGATATAATCTCGGAAAATATTGCGAGCATGAACACAACAAGGACAGAAAACGGCGAGCCATACCGCAGGAAGTATGTAGTCTATCAGGAAAGAGTTGACGACAGGGCATTCGCTGCTTTTTTCAACAGAGCGCGCAGGGCGCCTGGCGGCGTCCGGGTGCTTGGGATAGGCACTGACATGTCAGAATTCAAGTATGACTACAATCCGACGCACCCTGACGCCGACGAAAACGGCTATGTCAGGATGCCAAATGTCGAGGTTGTCCAGGAGATGGTCGATATGATGTCGGCCTACAGGGCATATGAGGCAAATATAACGGCGCTGAACGCTTTTAAGGATATGGCGGTAAAAACGCTGGAAATCGGAAGATAAAAAAAGCTAAAGGCAAAAGTGAGCCGGCCCGGCTGCTTGAACTGAAGGGAGCAAAACATGAATATAAGCAATCTCAGCCCTCTATCGCCAAATTTGATCAACCTTCTGACATATGAACCGGTTACCTACGATAGCGAGAGGCCGGGAAACTTGGGACAGGCGAACGCAGGTTTCGCGGATATACTGACCGAGGCCCTGGGCGCGGCGTCAGAGGCGGACACGGCTGACAAAGTATCTTCGCTTGAATTGCTGATTGGCCAAAACGACGATTTGTCCGGTCTGATGCTGGACATACAAAAAGCGGAACTATCGCTGAACCTTGCGTTGCAGATAAGGAACAAAATCGTCGACGCCTATAATGAAGTCATGCGGATGTCTGTGTAAAGGAGTGTCAGGATGGATCCTGTACTGGCCGCGCTTGCTGTGTCCGGCACAACCGGAGGGATGAGTTCATTGCAGGTTGCGCTTTCCTTGGGTGGTGTGGTCTTAATAATAGTCGCCGCTTATTACACAACGTGGTATATCGGCGCCAAAGCATCAGGAAAAAGCCGCAATAAACTCAGAAACAGATATATAAATATTATAGACCGTTTCGCGATTTCAAAGGACAAGAGCTTCTGCCTTGTAGAGATAGCCGGGAAGGTCTATATCATAGGTATGACAAACCAATCGATGACCGTTATTGACACTATGGACGCCGCGGCTGTAAAAAAAGCCGCGGCGGAACGCCATGATACGGGTATATGGCCGGCTGCGTCCGGAGGGGGTTTCAAGAGCCGCGCGACAAGGGGGCTTGCGGAATTCATAGCAAAGAAAACCGGAAGGTCATATGAACATATTTCAGGATCGGACAACGTAGATTTTGAAGAGAGCATGAGATCCGCGCGTGAGAAAAATGAATCCGGACAGCCTGGCCGCGCACAGGCGGGACGAACGGATGAAGCTGACGATGGCGACGGATAATGCGCATATAAAGACAGCGGCGAAGTTTGATTAAGATTTTGTGAGGACGAAATGGGTACACTCGGAGAAGTTGTCCAGACACTTTTCGGCGAAAGCACGCAGACAGTTGATATAGTGATCCTGCTGACGCTATTGACGTTACTCCCGTCGATTCTGCTGATGCTGACCGGGTTTACACGGATAGTGATTGTGCTTTCATTTGCCCGCAACGCGCTCGGAATGCAGCAGACGCCGCCAAATCAAGTTCTAATCGGGCTGGCATTGTTTTTGACATTCTTCGTTATGCAGCCGGTTTTCAACAGTGTCTATAACGATGCGTATACACCTTTTGTCGAAGGGACGATAGAGCAGGACGAGTTTATTGAGAGGGCGATGAGCCCGACGCGGGAATTCATGTTTGACCAGGTGCTTGAAAATGACCTCGGATTTTTTGTCGGGCTGTCAGGGCAGGAATTCGCCGAAGAAGCGGATATACCAAATAGCGTGCTGATCCCGGCATTCCTCACAAGCGAGATAAAACAGGCGTTTTGGATTGGATTTCTCATATACGTGCCTTTTATAGTCATAGATATGATAGTTGCGAGCACATTGATGTCGATGGGGATGATGATGCTTCCGCCCGCCATGATTTCGCTGCCTTTCAAAGTCCTGTTGTTTGTCATGGTTGACGGGTGGCAGCTTATAATTGGCAATCTTATACAATCGTTCAGGATAACATAGGGTTGCGGGGTTGGAATCCCGGCGCCGCAGGGCGCAGGAACCAATAATCCTGAGTTGCGGATTTCCGCGAGGTGAAGCCATGATATCCCAGGGAGAAGTTATTGCGATACTGACCGACGCGATCACAACTGTGATTATTTCAGCGGCGCCAATGCTTATTGTCGCCATGTGCGTAGGCCTTATAGTATCGATATTTCAGGCTACGACGCAGATAAACGAGCAAACGCTGTCATTTGTGCCTAAAATTGTTGCCGTTATGCTCACGATTCTGCTGTTCGGCGGATATATATTCAGCAACGTAGGCGGATTTGTGACGCGGCTGTTTCAGGCGATCGGCAATATCGCGACAGGATAAGTAAAATGACCTCAGTTGTTAACAGTATTTTAGGGAGCGCGGATTATTTCATTTTGCTTGCGTTCCGGGTAGGCGGGATCGTGTTTTCGTCGCCCATATTCGGACGCATCAACATCCCCGCGCTTGCAAAGATTTGCCTGATCGCGGCGATAAGCTTTTTGTTCTTCACCGTGTTTCCCCAGACCGTTGCGCTGGAGTATGCGACTCTCATGGGTTTTGCGCTGATATGCGCCCTTGAACTGCTTTTGGGCATAGCGCTGGCGTTTGTGACGAATGTGTTTTTCTCTGTGACTGCATTCACTGCCGGGCAGCTCATAGACATGCAGATAGGTTATGGCATTGTAAACGTATATGACATACAGAACAATACGCAGATCCCAATGATGGGAAATGTGCTCAATCTCATGATGCTTATCGTTTTCTTTGCTGTCGACGGGCATCTGAAACTGATCGAGATGATATACCTGACGATCGAAAGGATACCTATCGGAGCGCTGACATTATCGCCCGCGATAGCGCTCACGGCGGCTGAGATTTTCACGAAAGCGTTTCTCTTGGGAGTAATGACAGCGCTTCCTGTGATCGCATCCGGGCTGACGCTTGAATTCGCCTTCGGAATGCTGATGCGCGCGGTACCGCAGATCCATATGTTTGTGGTTGGGATTCCGATGAAAATGATGATAGGACTATTTGTTTTTGTTTTGACCCTTCCTGTTTTCGCAAGCTACAGCATCCGGATATTTGAAGAGCTGTTCGTCAGCGTCGAAAAAATGTTTGCGACATTCCTTGGTTGAATTATTGATAAAATTTTGCCGTCAAACACTATCTAGCGCCGGAGGTGCCTTTTGAGCCAGGGTGGTGAAAAAACCGAAAAAGCGACCCCTAAGAAGCGAAGGGACGCCAGAGAAAAAGGCCAGGTGCGCCAAAGCACCGAAGTAAGCACCACATTCTGCTGCCTCATAATGTTCGGGACGCTATACATATTATGGCCATGGTTTACAGAGCGGCTTATGGCGATTTTCGGCGAATATCTGGGAACCTCATCGTTTAATCAGGCAATAGGTGGCATGAACGCAAACGAGCTGATGGGCATGGTACACCGGATATTGACTACGATGCTCGTCGCGTTACTACCGTTTTTGGGCGCCGCGATGATAGCCGGCATCACGATAAATGTAATTCAAGTGGGGTTCAAGTTTACAACAAAACCGCTGGGGATGAAGCTGAACCGCATAAGCCCCATAAGCGGGTTTAAGCGGATGTTTTCGATAAAGACGATCGTCGATCTGGTGAAATCGCTGCTGAAAATAGTCATGCTGGGGTATATAGCATATGTGAATTACTCACAGCTGCTTAATGAATTTCCCACATATGTGGGGCGAAACATATACGCTACATTCATACAGGTCATGAGAAGGGCGTTCCTGATGGCGCTGCAGATGTGTATCGTAATGGTATTCATAGCGGCCGCGGATTTTCTCTACCAGTGGTGGAAGTACGAAAAAGACCTTCGCATGACGAAACAGGAAGTCAAGGACGAATACAAGCTGATGGAAGGCGACCCGCAGATAAAAGGAAAAATAAGAGCGAAACAACGTCAGATGAGCGCGATGCGCATGATGAGCAAAGTGCCGGAAGCCGACGTAGTCATAACAAACCCAACGCACTATGCAGTAGCGCTCAAATATGATGACAAGGTGAGTTCCGCTCCGGTCGTTATCGCAAAAGGGCAGGATTATGTCGCCCGGAAGATCAGGGAAGTGGCGTTGGAGTACAATGTGCAGATAGTCGAGAACCCTCCTCTGGCGCAGTCGCTTTTCAAACTCTGCGAGATCGACGACGAGATCCCCGCGGATCTTTATCAGGCAGTAGCCGACATACTTGTATTTGTCTATAGGCAAAAGGGGAAAATCAAGTAGCGCGGGATTCGAACTAGGCCGGGTTCAGATTCCGCCGCATTGAGCTAAGGTGGTGAGACAGCGTATATGAAAAAATCAGATATTGCGATTGCCGTATTGATATTGACGATATTGTTCGTCATTATTTACCCGCCTTCCGAAGGCCTGATGGACTTCCTGTTTATCATAAATATTGCGGTTTGCATTATAATCCTGCTGTTCTCGCTGTACGTGAAGGACCCTGTGGATTTCTCCGTGTTTCCGACGGTCTTGCTGTTTCTGACGCTATTCAGGCTTGCGCTCAACCTTGCGTCGACAAGGCTCATACTCGGCAATCAAGGCAATGCCGGCCAGATAATCAGGACATTCGGTTCTGTCGTTATCGCGGATAACCTTCCGGTCGGCATAATAACCTTCCTTGTTATTCTTATAGTCCAGTTTTTGGTTATAACGAAAGGCGCGGAGCGCGTCGCGGAAGTCTGCGCCAGATTCACGCTTGACGCGATGCCCGGCAAGCAAATGGCTATTGACGCCGACCTTAACAGCGGGCTTATCGACGAAGACATGGCGCGCCAGCGGCGCGACAAGATCCAGCATGAGGCGGACTTTCACGGCGCCATGGACGGCGCCAGCAAATTTATAAAAGGCGACGCGATAGCCGGGCTTCTGATTACGTTCATAAACGCTATCGGAGGCATAATCATCGGCGTGCTGACGATGGATGTGCAAATCGGGGAAGTAGCAAGGATATTTACTATGGCTACTATAGGGGACGGCCTATTGACGCAAATACCGGCGCTGCTCGTTTCGATGGCGTCAGGCATAATAGTGACCCGGTCCGGCAGGGAAGCTACATTCGGCAGTGAGATGGCCGGCCAGATACTGGCCCAGCCTTTCGCGCTTATAATGGGCGGCGTGCTTGTGATAATAATAAGCCTGATACCCGGGCTGCCGCTGATCCCGATGTGGGTTATTGCGGCAATACTGATAATTATCGGATATACGATCTATAACCGGAGAAAGAAGGAAGCAGTGGCCGAGGAATATGAAGTTGAAGAGGTCACAGCGGAGGAGAAACGCAAACCCGAAAGCGTCACCTCTCTTCTGCAAGTCGACCCCATAGAGCTGGAATTCGGTTACGGCATAGTGCCGATGGTTGACATATCGCAAGGCGGCGACCTGCTTGACCGCGTAGTCATGATAAGGAGACAGTGCGCTATAGATATGGGCGTCATTGTGCCCGCTATAAGGCTGCGCGACAATATCCAGCTTGGCACGAATGCGTATTCGATAAAAATAAAGGGCGTCGAGATAGCAAAAGGCGAAATCATGGCCGACCACCTGCTTGCGCTGAGCTCCGGAGAGGTGGAAGAAGAGATATACGGCATACCGACCGTGGAACCGACATTCGGCCTGCCCGCGCTGTGGATCCCGAAAAGCGAGCGGGAAGAAGCGGAGATACTCGGGTATTCGACAGTGGACCCGCCGTCGGTCATTGCGACGCACCTTACGGAAATAATAAAGCGCTACGGCCACGAACTGCTTAACCGCCAGCAGGTGCAGACGCTTATAGACAATCTTAAGAAAACGCAGCCCGCGCTTGTCGATGAAGTCGTGCCGAAAATATTCTCATACGGCGAAATACAGAAAGTGCTTGCGAACCTTCTTTCGGAAAACGTCCCTATCCGCGATATGGCTACGATAATGGAAACGCTGAGCGACTACGGAAACCTAACGAGAGATACGGACATGCTCACGGAATACGCAAGGCAGGCGCTTCGCAGGTCTATATCAAAAAGGTTCATACCAGACGACGTCGCTTACGCAATAACGCTCGACCCGCCTTTGGAACAACTTATCATAGACAGCACCAAACAGTCGGAGCACGGGACATATCTGGCAATAGAACCGATACAGATACATTCGATATTCGATAAATTGCGCCAGATAATTGAGAATATGAAAAACCGCGGCAAAACGCCGGTGATACTCACATCCCCGCTTGTCAGAAGGCAATTCCGCAAAATTACGGAACAAATATCACCGGAGCTTGCAGTGTTGTCGTATAATGAAATAGAGAGCAATGTTGAAGTATACTCGGAAGGCGTAGTAACGCTTTAGCCAAGAATCATAGGCTGTGAGCCAGGAAAATGAGTATTATTGCAAAAAGGGAGTTAGTTGCCAATGCTTGTAAAGAGATATCACGCAAAAGATATGCAGCAAGCCATGGATACAGTGATCAGGGAACTGGGATCTGACGCGGTGATTCTAAACAGCCGCAAAGTGCGCAAGAAGGGGCTGAAGAACTTTTTTCGCAAACCGGTTCTTGAAGTTATGGTTGCCTATGACCCCGCAAATGTGCCCGCTATGAAGAAGGCGGGCGTTGCGATCAAGCCTGAAGACGCTGAAAAAACAAACAAAAATATGCCGGCGGCGATCAGCAGCGAACAGCTTGACCGGCTCGATCGGCGCATAGACTCGATAGACACGATGCTGACTGACTTTATCGAGAAGTTCTCATTTGTAAAGAGGGACATAACATACGATTACCCGGAGCAAGTGCAGGAGATTCTTGTCAGGATGATAGAAAACCAGGTTAGGGAGGAACTGGCGCACGCTTTGGCAAAGGAAGCGGAGCAGATGCTTAGGAAGCAATCTGATACGAGCGCGGCTGAAATCATGGAACATTTGGTGCTCGAACAGCTTGGGAAGCCACAGCCTATACTGCATAAAAAATTCACGCAGAAAGTCATATTGGTCTTGGGGTCGACAGGAGTCGGGAAAACGACGACGATAGTTAAGCTTGCGGCCGACTTCTCGGTAAAGCAGAAGAAAAAAGTAGGAATAATCAACACTGATACGTTCAGGATCGGAGCACAGGAGCAGTTGCAGACGTATGCCGACATTTTAGGGATCCCTTTGCAAGTGATCTACTGGGTAGACGAACTGGAAAATGCGCTTGAAAGCATGTCGGACAGAGATATCATTTTTGTAGACACGGCGGGCAAGCGCCCGGGCGACGACCAGCACAAAAAGGATATGCTGGAAATAGTGCGGATCCTAAGGCCTGAAGACACCCTCCTGTGCCTCGCGGCAACTACAGGCTTCGCGGCGGTGAAGGAAACGATCGATACATATGGGTTTGTTGACGATTACAGATTATTGGTGACAAAAACAGATGAAACGAAATACAGCGGCACGCTGCTGAATATGAGTTGGTACGCGCAAAAACCACTGGCCTATATTACAACAGGCCAGAATGTACCGGACGATATTGAAATAGTAAACGTTGAATCAATAGCCAGGCAAATAGTCAGAGGCGAGGAGCCGGAAAAGGATTCAGTAACTGCAATTCGCGATCCGATGCCAGCAGAAGTATTTTCGGACGCACTGCAGTAGGCCGCAGCAATGCCCCATACCCGGCCAATCATGGATGAAGAGAGAAAAACTATGGCAGATCAGGCCCAAAACTTAAGAAAGCTTGTCAACAGACAGAAGGAGATCAGAGTTGTATCTGTTGCGAGCGGAAAAGGCGGAGTCGGCAAATCAAGCATATCGGTGAACCTTGCTATAGCTATAAGCAGGCTTGGCGCGCGCGTGCTTGTCCTTGATGCAGATTTCGGCCTTGCCAATGTGGACGTCATGCTTGGCGTCACATCGAAGTATGACGTCAGCTATTTTCTTCGCGGCGAAAAAACCCTTCAAGAGATAATACAGCTTGGGCATGAGGGCGTCCGCTTCATATCTGGCGGATCAGGAGTTAAAGACCTGCTTGACATGGGCGAAGAACAACTGGCGGATTTGCTTTCCGGGCTTGTCCAGCTCGATGCGCCTATAGATTTTATCATAATTGATACCGGAGCCGGCATAAACGACACAGTAATGCAGCTAATACTCGCATCTACTGAAACAATAGTTGTGATAACACCGGAACCAACTTCGATATTAGACGCATACGCGCTTGTAAAAACGATAGTGAGACGCGACAAGTCGCACCCGATCCATGTGCTCATAAATAAAAGCGAGAACAAAAAAGAGGCGTTTCGCGTGCAGGAAGGGTTTGTCGAAATCGCCGGCAGGCACCTTGGGAAAAACACGAACCCTCTTGGTGCGATCACATACGATCACGAGGTGCCGAAATCGATCAAAAGGCAGGTCCCGATAATTATCAGCAACCCGGGCAGCCCGGCGTCGAAAGAGATAGAAGAAATTGCGAGGGCTGTTCTTGACATGCCTAACGAAAAAGAATCGGAGAGTTTCCTGTCAAAGCTGTTTTCCCGTATTGTAGGCGACAGAGGGTAAGAGATTGGTCAGTAGGATTGTGGATCAATGGGAGTCTAAGGATGGTTGGCATGAATGAAACAGGGCAAAGGCTCGAACCAGAAGAGCTTAGCAGCCTGTGGAGAGAATTCAAGGATACCGGCGACATTGGAGCTAAGAACGAGATATTGCTGAATTATGGCTATCTCGTCAAGTGGATCGTCAGACGGATGATGCCAAAGTACAACAATTACAACGAGTATGACGACCTTGTGAGCTGCGGTATGCTGGGGCTTATCGACGCGGTCGATAAGTTTGAACTTAAGCATGAAGTCAAATTTGAGACATATGCCGTTTCCCGCATAAGAGGCGAAATACTTGACTACATGCGGTCGCAGGACTGGGCGTCGCCCAGCCTGCGGAAAAAAATAAGCGCGATAACAAACGCTTACGAGATATATGAAAGCCGGAATCCGGGCCGCCCGGTGGACAAGGACGTTGCAGATTCTCTGGGCATGCCGGCCGTACAAGTCCGCAAGATACTGACGCAGGCGCATATGTTCAATCTGGTCAATTTTGAAGACGCGCTCAATTCCGGGAATCCGGAAGCCGATATAGGCAACAAAGATGAAAACACTCCGGAAGATGAGCTGCTGGACAAGGAGAAAAAGGAGATACTGGCGCAGGTAATAGATACTCTCCCGGAAAAGGAGCGGCTCGTCATAACTCTTTACTATTATGAGGGCATGCTTCTTAAGGAAATTGCCGATATTTTGCAGGTGACAGAGTCCCGGGTCTCGCAGATACATTCAAAGGTACTTGCAAAAATGCGGATAAAACTGGAAAAGGTAGTATAGTGGATTATCGCGAAAACCGGCGATATTTCTATAGCGGCGGTCATCCCCGGCCGCACGACAAAAGGATGTGAAAGTTATGAAAATAAAATATATGTCGGCTGAAAGCCGTGAAAAAGCGGAAGATATGGCTGCGGCATACTTTGGCTGTGATAAAAGCATGCTGACTTTCGAAGTGGAAAGCGGCGAGGAGGGAAGCGCATCCTGGCTTATCCTCGCTATGTCTGGAAAGCCTGAAGAACTGAAAAACTCAGACGCCGGTTATGCGCTTTACTATGAGGATTCAGGCGTATTTCTTGAGGCATATGCGCAGCGGGGATCAGGAAAAGAACTTGATATCGCAGAGTTGTCCAGGCATCTTAGCCGCAAGAACCTGGCCGGGGTCAACACAACTATGATACAAGCCGTTATTGCGTTGCGCCGCGGACGCGCAAAGATAGCGCCGCCGCAGCAGGAGTCAATATATGGAGAGGACGTCGCCGTAACGATTTCGGGTGATGAAATGGAAGCGACCGCGATTCTCCTGAGACCGGAACTGGGAGGGGAGCAACTGGAATACGGCGCCGCTGAACAAAAGATACGCGATGCGGGAGTGACGAGCGGGCTTATAGAACAAGAACTGAAAAATCTGCTCGCAAACAAAGACTATGACAAATCGCGAGTGATCGCAAAAGCAGTCATGCCTGTAGACGGAGAGGCAGGGAAACTCGTTTTCCATTTTTCCAGAGACGAAAGGACCGGAAGCCCCAGAGAAATCGGAGGCGGCAGGGTGGATCTCAGATCGCTTGACCTATATGAACCGGTCGCCGAAGGACAATTGCTCGTGGAAAAGATCCCGGCAACTGAAGGAACGCCCGGAGAGAAGGTAACAGGCGCGCAAATCAAGCAAAAGGCCGGCAAAGACGTCAACATCCCGAGAGGCAAAAACGTCGATATAAACGCCGAAAAGACAGAAATGCGCGCAAAATTCTCGGGCATGGTGGAGTTTATAAACAACTCGGTCAATGTCTCAAGCGTTTATAGCATAAACGGCGATTGCGACGTAAGCACAGGCAACATAGATTTTGACGGCAGCGTGCATATATCGGGCAGCGTGCGGTCAGGTTACACGGTGAGAGCATCCGGGGGTATTGTCGTAGGCGGAATGGTGGAGGCGGCAACTCTTATTGCCGGCGGGAGCGTCGAAGTCAAAGGCGGAATGCAGGGAGCGGACAAAGGCAGGATAGAAGCGGGCGGGTCGATCACCATGCTGTACATCGAGAGGGGTACCGCGATTGCCGAAAATTCGATAACAGTCGACGCCAGCATCCATAGCACGCTCGAAGCCGGCGGTTCCATAAAAGCGGAGGGAAAGCGCGGCGCCATAATCGGCGGCAGGGCGGGCGCTGCGGGAAACGTCGTTGCCAGTGTTATTGGCGCCGCCTCGCATGCTAGTACGGAAATAGAAGTCGGAATGACGCCAAAAAAGCGCGCTCGCATCCAATATCTGGAAGAAGAAATCGAAAAGCTGAAAGGCGAACTGGTAAAGCTTGATCAACTGGATGCATATCTGGGGAATTCCAAAGGCAAAATGGATCCCGAAACGTGGAAAAAACTGTTCATATCCGGCGCCGAGAACAGAAAGGTAAACGAACAGGCGACGGAAGAATATACCGGGGAAGTCGAAGCGCTCAAAGCAGAGCTATCTCACGCGACAGAAAGCAAGGTGCATGTATTCGAAACCACATACTACGGGGCGAAGATAATAATCGGCAACGGCATATTCAAGGTGACAAACGAGATCCAATACTCGACTTTCAAGTATAGAGATTCGGAAGTGATGTATGTTTCGTGTGAATTGAGCAGGCAAAAAGGCTAGCAAAGCTCTTCAGCTGCCTTGATTCGAGTGGGGGGGACAGAACATGGTAAATGGAATTGATACGCAGATTATGATAACGCGGCTGCCTGATAATGTGAACCAGGCCAGTGGCTTGACCAAGCGACCTGAGATAGCGCAGGAATTCCTCGCGGCGCAAGGCAAAGTCAACGACGCAATAGATCAGGAAAGAGTGGCCGGAACGCAAGAATCAGAAATGGAACAGATCCGCACGGACGTCGACAGGGAATCGCAAGGCGACTCATACAGCGACGAAAATGAAAACAGGAAATCCGGAAAAAACAATAAAAGCGAGCGGGATTCGGACCTGTTGGTCCCTCCCGGCAACCACAGAATAGACATAATAGTATAAAAAAGAGGTAACATATGGGTTTAGGGTATTATGCTTTTGCTTTATTTATCGCGGGGCTTTTATGCCTTGTCGGCATATTGTTCAAGGCGCTCTTTTCAAACGTGAAGCAGCAGCGCAAACTGCTTGACGAGAAGGAGTCGAAACTATTGCAGCTCTACCAGACGATCGAAAGCATCATGGAAGAGTTCAGCGATCAGGTAAAAGCGACGACAGAGGAAATGAGGGAATATGAGATGCGCGCGGCTGCGCGCGCCACTTCTGTTGCCGTTCAGCCGCAGGTTCAGCTGCCGATTCAGCCGCCGGTCCAGCCGGCGGCCATAATACCGGACCAAGCGGACAGGCGCCCGAGGGCAGAGAGAATCGGCTCGGACAGGATCAGGGCCGCAAGCGAGGTGCTGGCGCGGGCGGAGAGGATAATAAAGAACGACACACTGAAAAATCCGGCGGTTACTGTCAAAAACGCAAACGGCGTCGTATTTCAGCGGCTCTTGGACGAAACTGCGGTAGAGAACCCCAGGGAAGAGCCGGAAACACCGGTGCAACAGATCAGAAACGAAGCTATCCTTACGCTGGCCGGGGAGGGAAAGACAGACGCCCAAATCGCCAGCGAACTTGGCATAACGCAAAACGAAGTCAAGCTGGTGATTGGGATTACCGGAAGAAAATAATGCAAAAAAACGCCTTGTATTTAACAAAAGCTATTAAGTTTCGAGCCTAAAAGCACGATATTTAGAATAGGAAAAGATATTTCTGCATTTGGTGAGCGCTTATTGAATTGCAATGTTGGATCCATGCTGGATTTTTTTGTGCATTATGGCGCAGCGGATAAGGAGCCGGGGTTATGGTTAGAGGCCAGTATATAGCAGGGACAGGAATGTTGCTGCAACGCAGGATGATGGAAATCATTACGAACAACATTACCAACGCCGACACCACAGGCTATAAAAAAGAACACCTCGTTTCCCACAGCTTTGACGAGGTTCTGATCAACCGCATCAATGACCCGCATATAGTTGGGCAAACGCGCGTCCTGCGGCACTCCCCGGACGTAGGCCCGATGAATCTGGGCACGCAGATAGATCAGCTCTATGTCAATTATCAAGATGGCGCGCTTGAAGGCACGGAACGCAGCACAGACCTCGCGCTTATGGGCGACGCATTCTTTGTGATGGAAACGACAGCAGGCGAAAGATACACAAGGTCAGGAGCCTTCTATATCGACGAATTAGGCTACCTTGTGGATGGGGAAGGCCACTTCCTGCTTGGCGAAAACGGGCGCGTCTATGTCGGCGGCATGAATTTCTACGTTGATCAATCCGGCGGGGTTTATTTAGACGGCGAGTACACAAACAGCATCCGCGTCGTGTCTTTTGCCGACAATGAATCCCTCAGGAAACAGGGGAGCAACCTGTACTACTCGCTTGTAGCGCCGCAAGCCGAAACAAACCGGTACACCATATTCCAAGGGTTTCTTGAAACTTCGAATGTCGATATAGGTCGTGAAATGGTTGACATGCTGATGGTTTTCCGCACATATGAGACAAACCAGCGTATTTTGACAATGATTGACGAAACAGTTGGCAAAGCCGTCAACGAGATTGGGAGATTGCGATAATGTACGAAGCGATGATGATTGCTGCGACCGGGCTCACTAACCAGCAGCGCAGGCTAGATACGATAGCGAGCAACGTTTCCAACGTGAATACGGTCGCATATAAAAGCGCGAGGCTCGACTTCAAGGACGCGCTGTATACGGCGGGCATACTGCCGGCATTGCCAAGGACGCCGGAAGGCAACCAACAGAAAGGCCACGGAGTCATGGTTGCGGGCATAACAAAGACTTTTGCGATGGGAAACATCCAAACAACAGAAAGACCGCTTGACTTTGCGATCGAAGGCGAAGGGTTCTTTGAACTCGAAGACGCGGCGGGAAATTCCGTCTACACAAGAAACGGGAGTTTCTACTTGGACGACGCGTTGTATCTTGTCAATGCCGACGGATTATTTGTCCTCGATACAGAGGGCGAGAGAATTTCGGTTCCGTACGGTATTTTCAGGATTGACGTTAGCGAAGATGGCCGGATCGCATACTCATACGGCGAGGAATTTGACGAGGAGCTTGAGCCGTCAGTCGCGATTGGGCTCTACACATTCAGGAATATTACTGGATTGTTGTCAGCAGGCGGCAGCAATTATTCGGAGAGCCCTGCTTCCGGGACAAGAATGCGGGCTGAGAATGCACGTATCAGGCAGGGCATGCTTGAAATGTCGAATGTCAGCCTGTCAGAAGAGATGACCCGGCTTATAAGGACGCAAAGGACGTTCCAGCTGTCGTCGCGCGCGCTGACTACTGCGGACCAGATGGAAGGGATTGCCAACAATCTGAGGAGATAACATATTTGGAGATAGTCGGATGAATATTATCCAGTGTTCAATATGCAAAAAACCTTTTCAAAGCCTGGGCAGGAAAATCTGCCCGGCATGCCTTGAGAGAATAGACACAGACTTCATAACAGTCAGAGACTATATTTATGAGAACAAGCATGCCGGATTGGACAAGGTATCGGAAGAGACAGGAGTTCCCAAGCAAATCATAATGCACCTTCTGAAAGAAGGGCGGCTTATGATAGACGATCCTGAAAGCGCTGATATCCTGCACTGTGAGATATGCAGGAAACCAATCAATACAGGCAGAATGTGCAAAACATGCAAAGAAAAACTATCTTTTAAGATGCAAAGCAATTTAGAAACGAACAAACCCTTTGATCCCGGGAAAAAGGATCCCCCGCTCAGAGGGACGGCAAAACTGCAAAACAAGTAACACAGCATAGATAAAAGATATGCTGGCGGCATGAAGGTGATCGAAATGAAAATAAATCCAATATCAAACCCGAATATCCTAAGGGCATACCAGGCGGTCATGCCCGCGCGGGAAAAAGCGAAGGTGCCGGGAGGGCGCGATGAAGTAACATTCTCTGAGGAGGCGCTGAGTTTCTCAAGAGCGATGGCGGAAGCAAGAGACTCGATAGAATTCCGTACGCCTGAGGAAAAGGCTCATATTGCGGATGTTGGGGAGTCTATACGCAGAGGCGAGTACTACGTCGGCAGCAATGAGGTCGCGGACAAGATCCTCGAAAGCGTGCTGGGCCGCTGGAAATGAGACAGTTGCTTCAAGACCTGTTCGATTTGCTTGTTGAGCAGAAAACCGCGCTTGAGAACATGATCGGTTTGTCATATGAAGAACGTCACGCGATCATAAGGAATGATAGCGAAGAGATTGAAAAGATTGTCCACAAGGAACTGCGCGAGCTTTCAAGGCTGGGCGCGATAGAAAAGAAGCGAGCTGCGCTGCACCCCGCAATCTGCGATGAACTTGGTTTACCGGCCACAGGCGTGACAGTCAGCGCTATCGCCTCAAGCGCCATGCCGGACGAGCGCGAGGCATATAAAAAACTGCAAACTGAACTGACGCAGCTAATCGACAGGCATACGAATCTGAACTTGGAAAATAGGGAGCTTATCAAAGAGCACCTTGAATATACGGAATCCGTGCTGGAACTCATGGTGGATCCCGAGGATCCACTCAATAATTTTTACGGCGGCGACGGAAAAGCTGTCCGGGAAAAAAAAAGATCGACAGGGTTTTTCGACAAGCAGGCCTGACCAAACCCGGCGTTGCTTGGGCGCGGTGAAAAGCAACTGATAGAGATGGAGATACACTGACTATGGGAGTGGCATTTGCAGGACTAGAAATCGGAAGGACAGGCCTTATGGTAGCCCAGGCCGGGCTTGACGTAACGAGCCATAATATAGCCAACGTCGATACAAAAGGTTACACGCGCCAGCGCATAGTCTCCACAGCGTACGATCCGTTTGGTATCATCGGAAAGGCGCTGCCTGCTTCCGACGCGCTTGTCGGAGGCGGCGTGAGGGTAAAGATACTCGACCAGATACGCTCGGCTTACCTCGACAGGCGGTTCCGGACTGAGAATACGCTGAATGCGTATTGGCAAAAGAGAATGGAAGGCCTGTCATATATAGAATCGTATTTCGACAATGTCAATGAGAAGACGAGCATCAACTACAGCATCGCCGAGTTCTTCAGAGCCGTGAAAATCGTAGCGGAAGACACCGTTGAAAACCCGCCGCGCACGCTGCTGCGCGATGCGGGGCTGGACTTGATTCAGCAATTCAATTCGATTTACGACGGGCTGATTGACCTCCAGGACGCGCAGAACACCGCTGTCAAGGTCATAGTAGGCGACATAAACAGGATAGCAAACGAGATAGTGGAGCTTAACAAATCGATTTACGGATTTGAGATTAGCGGCCATGTAGCCAACGATTTGAGAGACAAGCGGAATCTCCTGCTGGATGATCTGTCCTCTCTCATAGATATCAAATATGAGGAATATTCCGACGGAAAAGGCCACACCAAACTATTGGTGACAATCGGCGGCGAAGAGCTGCTGAATCACGATAAAGCTTGGGAAGTAGACGTCGTGCCGCAAAAGAACAACATTCCCGGCGAGGCTGACGTGTGGATGCCGGTTTGGAAAGATATGCGGACGGAGCCCGACGCCGCCGCTAAACTGTTCATTTACGATATATTCGGGACGGATACCGGCCTGAAGCTGTATAATAAATCCGGCATCGAGTACGATAACATAACAAGCCCGACCGAGAAAGAAGCATTGGTAGCCAGGGCGAAGCAACTTATGAAGCTATTCGCGGCAAACACCCCGGAATGGAAGGATGTTGTTGACGGGTCGGGCGTTTTTATCGGACTGCCGCAACCGGCGAAGAGTTATTTTGACGAGCTGAACGCAATGCTTGGCGGATCGCTCGATGTTTTCCCGATGGATCCTGTGGCTGCCGCAGACTGTATTCATACCGGAATAGGAGTCGATGGTTTAATATTGATCCACCCCTGCTTAGGGGATAAAGCTGAAACCGTAGTCGGCAAGATCATGCTGGATGGAGCGACGGAAAAACCATACGATCCGAACCCGTTCATCGTTACAGGGGGCGAACTGAAGGCGTATATGGATTTGCGCGACGGCCTCGGCACCGACGCTGCGGCCCCGTACGATGTGAACGGCATACCATATTATGTCGAGCTCATGAACAACCTTGCGCGGGCGATAGTCGTAGAAGTGAACAAGATCCACCGCGAAGGCTATACCGACCATCCCACGGAAGGGTCGACCAACGGGGTCAACTTCTTTAATATGGAGCATGCATTAATCTGGCAGAGCGTGACCGGCGATACGCTTGTGCCGGATGGTGAAGGCGGATGGTATCTGGCCGACTCCACAGGCGAGCTTATCCTCGATATGGATGACAAACCGCAGCCGGTCGACCCTACCGACCCGGCAGCCGGGTTCTACTCGCGCTGGACAAAGGAGTCCGGCGGCGTAACGGAAGTTTTATGGCTTCTGCCCGACCCGGTATCCGGATGGGTGGATATGTCTTCAGGCACTGGCGTAGCGATTGACCCGTACAACGAAGGGTATGAGCAGGATTTCAACGTATCCTGGATCACAGCCAAAAATATCAGCCTGAGCGCAGAGGTTCTTGAGAGCGTGTATAATGTCGCCTGCTCATCGGTGCTTGTCGAAAGAGGCACGAACGGCGGGGATAAAGAAACTCTCCAGAGCGGCAACAACGAGAATATGAACGCGCTCTATAAGCTTTTTGAGATGAAGAATTTGGTCCTCCCCGCAAAGCCGGGCGAGACCACAGGCGTCTCTATCGGCAGCCTTGACGGTTATGCCACATCCATCAGGTTCGACATAGCAAATACGTTGAGCTTCGCGAAGAAAACGCTGGATACGTCCATCACGCTGACCTTGGCTGCTGAAAACCAGCGCCTGGCAGTTTCCGGGGTTTCGCTGGACGAAGAAATGGTGAACATGGTCAAATACCAGCACGCCTACAACGGCGCGGCGCGCGTCATCACAGTGATGGATGAAATGCTCGACAAGCTGATAAACGGGACCGGGCGGGTCGGGTTATAAACTAGTGGTCTTTACAGACCACTAGCAAAAGGAGAATGACAATAATGCGCGTGACTAATGCAATGCTTGTGAATAACTTGCTTAATAACCTGAATTTAAACATGAGCAAGATGGAGAAGCTGAACAACCAGCTTGCGTCAGGCAGGAAATTCGGGCATATAAGCGACGACCCCATAGCTTTGATATATGCCCAGGCGGCGCGCAACAGGCTTCACAGGCTCTCTCATTACCAGAGCACTGTGGAATCCGCGCAAGACTGGATCAGGCAGGTAGAGTCGGGCGTTATGGAACTCCAGGGACGCGTCGCGGATATTTATACCGCGGTAATAGACGCGGCGACCGATGTAAAGGGGCTCGGCTCCAGCAGCGACAAAATAAACGTGGCAATGCTCATCGAACAGCTTCGCGACCATTACAGGGATACGCTAAATGCGACGTTTGGCGACAAGTACATGTACGCCGGGTACAACACCCCCGGCGATTCAGTGACCGGGAAAATCACCGGCCCGTTCACTTTGAACGAAAACTGGGAGCTATTCTACAATGGCCAGAACGTATCGAATTTCCTTGAGATATCTATAACAGACTTTTACGGCGTGTCGAAGGCTGTCAACACCAATGACGCAAAGGGAATATTTGGCGGGCTGAAGATCGACATTTCAGGCAATCCGGCAGACATTCCTGACAGGGTAGCCTATGCGATCTCCCAAGTGAAAGACTTGCTGGCCGGAGTCCCCGCGAACCCCGGACCGCCTCCGGAAGACGCCATCATCGGCCTTGACGAGATCAACGGCTTGATCCACGCCAAGTATGAAGAAATAGGCGGCTATGAAATGCAGATTACCTCGCTGCAGAGCAGGATCGATCAGACAGAAAGCGAAATCAACGACAAGCCCGATGTTTTCTATAAGTTTGAATCTGACGGGACTCCGACTCTTGACAAACTAACAGCGCTTAAGGAGCAATTGGAATCTGATTTACTGGCGGAAAGAAGCAAGTTGAGCACCGCGAAAAATGAGATGAGCGCTCTGAAAACGGATCAGAATACTGTGTTGCAAAAGATCCAAAAATACGTCAATACGGACAAACTGGAATACGACGTAGACGGCAGGGTTTCCATAAGCGTCGGCGGGGTTTCATTGCTCAGCGTGGCGGATACCAACATCCCTACGACCGGGATAGCCGGCCCGAACGTATCGTTGATAGATGCAATCAACACAACCCTTAATCCAACATACGATCCAACAATTACAGACCCCTCGGACCCCAACTCGCAGAAATACATCGATCCTAAAATGAATAATATGATAATGATGGTCGAGATGGTCAATACACTCAAAGCAGACGTCCTGACCTTTGACGTGGGGCCTTCGGTGAGCATGCCTGTCACGATAAACGGTATCGACCTTGTGCTGTTCCAAGGGTCTGACGGCACAACGCTCAATATTTTCCAAGTCCTGCACGAGGCTTTCAAAGTCGCGAACGCAGGAGAAGACGCGGGCGAGGTCGGCAGTTATATCAGGGAGCTCCAGGACGGGCAAAACCACCTGTTGACCAAGGTTGCGGAGCTTGGTGGAAGAACCAGGAGACTTGACCTCTTGACAGCGAGGTACGAACAGGATAATATAAATTATGAGCAGATGAAATCTGACGCGGAAGATGCGGATTTCGCGGAAGTCATCATGTACCAAAAGATGGCGGAGGCAGTATACCAGGCTGCGCTTTCTGCCGGGGCGAAGACCATCCAACCAACGCTAATGGACTTTTTAAGATAAAATAGAGGTTACCCTCCGGGATAAAGGATTATCATAAGGAAGGTGTTTTCATTGCCAACAATACAAAGAATAAAAATTGAACAACAGCTTGCCGAAGTCGGCGTCCATACCATACCAGGGAAAATGCAAATCGTTCGACCGCGTATGAATATGAAGATAACGACCGAGCCGGCGAAGATGGAGATCGACAACCAATCCCCGACATTCAAGGTCAACAGGAAGAAAATCAATTCAGAGTCCGGGCTGAAAAGGCCCGACGAATTGGCGACAGTGTTTCGCAACGAAGGCAGGACCGCCGCGTTCCGGGCTATAAAAGATACAGGCAAAGAAGGGGATTTCCTCGGCGATCTCACAAAGCCGGGCAACAGAATCGCCCAGCTTGCGCACAGCAAATCTATTGCGGCAACAAAAAGGAAGCAGTCGAATATAGGGCTGATGCCAAAAAGCTCGCCGGAAGTCGTCTGGGATACAGGCCATTTAAGCATAAACTGGTCCAAACACAGCATTGTGATCGACTGGGATGGCGAGTACATGCCGCAGGTGACGATAGACCCGAAATCCTCGATCGAGATATTTTTGCGGACCGAACCGTATTTCAAGATTTTAGTTGAGGATGTCCGCGACCCGTTCATGCCCGGCAGAATCGTTGACCGGGCCATATAGGCGCTTGGAACACGCTGGAGGAAGATAAGATGGAAATAGAAACGATACGGTTTGGAACGTTGGAAATAGATGAGAATAAGCTCCTGGTATTCGACGATGGCATTCCCGGGCTTGAGGAACACCGCAGGTTCGTGTTGCTCCAGTATGAAGACAGTTATCCGATCGTTTGGCTCCAGTCGTTGGATGATGGGGGGATATGCCTTCCTGTGCTGGATACGTTTTCAGTCCTGGAGGATTATGTTTTCGACATTGACGAGGCGGACGTGGATGAGCTTCAACTGAACGGGCCTGAAGAATTGCATGTGGTAAGCGTGCTTGTCATTCCCGATGACATACAAGGAATGACAGCCAATCTCGCGGCGCCGATTATTATCAACACTGTGACCGGCAAGGCAAAACAGATAATACTCGACGGTGGAAAACACAATGTCAGGGTCCCGATCTTCCAAGACATTTGCAAGTTAATAATGAGGGAGGAGGGCGACGCTGATGCTGGTACTGTCGAGAAAGCTGAATGAGACAATAGTCATAGGAGACAATGTCAGAGTAACCCTTCTTGGAATAGACGGAGACAAAATAAAACTGGGCATTGACGCGCCGAGGGACGTCAGGGTATTCAGGGAGGAACTCCTCGAAGCGACCAGAAGCACGAATAAGCAGGCTCTTGACGCGCCGGTCGTCTCGTTCGATCTGTCGAAGCTGAAAAAGCCTGAAGCCGGCGAACCGGCAGAACCCGCAAAAGAAGAAAAATAGCGGCAAAACCGAAAAAAAGGACAAGGGCGGTTTTCAAGTTCCATTCCGGGGCAAGAGAACTGCCCTTGCTACAGGTCAGGGGGTAGCCGGAATTGTGCTATTGCGCAGCGTGAGCGGAAGCTGAGGTCGGCAGGAGCACATCCCGGAGCAGGGGGACGGTTCATCCGCTTGGCA
>Ga0082212_10000529_pt1 | contig 54869 bp, 49 predicted proteins | sample TergutNt197P3_FD_71548 | JGI IMG/M metagenome (GOLD analysis project Ga0082212, IMG submission 71548) | Neocapritermes taracua P3 segment gut microbial communities from Petit-Saut dam, French Guiana - Nt197 P3 | ecosystem: Host-associated > Arthropoda: Insects > Digestive system > Gut ...
TGGGAGGCTTTGGCGACAAGTCCAAGAGCACCCGGTTGACGCCGGCGACCTCCGCCAGTATCCTGCCGGTGATCCTCTGAAGCAAAGCCCAGCTGATTTGAGGTACTTCTGCGGTCATGGCGTCCACTGTATTGATCGCACGCAGGATAATCGGGTAAGCGTACGTGCGCGCGCCCCCGGCGACGCCGGTGGACTTATACTCCGGTATCACCGTGAAGTACTGCCATACATCGCGTTCCAGGCCGGCGGCGGCAAACTCTTCCCTCAGGATGGCGTCCGCCTCCCGCAACGCGCCCAGCCGCTCCCTCGTGACGGCGCCCAGGCAGCGCACCCCCAAACCGGGCCCGGGAAAGGGCTGGCGGTACACCATGCTTTCCGGCAGCCCAAGCTCGACGCCGCAGGCCCGTACTTCGTCCTTGAAAAGGAACTTGACCGGCTCCACAAGCGCAAACTTCATGTCTTCCGGGAGCCCGCCTACATTGTGGTGGCTCTTCACCACCTGAGCGGTCTTCGTGCCGCTTTCCACGATGTCCGGGTAAATAGTCCCTTGGGCAAGAAAGTCAAATTCCCCCAGCCCCGCTGCTTCCTCCTCAAATACACGGATGAACTCGGCGCCGATGATTTTTCGCTTTTCCTCCGGATCCGCTACCCCGCTCAGCTTGCCGAGGAAGCGCTCCGACGCATCTACGTAAGCCAGGTTCGCCTTAAGCCGCTTCCGGAAGACCTCCACGACCTCCTCGCTTTCCCCTTTGCGCATCAGCCCGTGATTCACATGGACGCAATGAAGCTGCTTGCCGATAGCCTTAATCAATAATGCCGCCACTACTGAAGAGTCCACGCCGCCGGAAAGAGCGAGAAGTACCCGCTTATCGCCTACCTGGCGTCGAATCAAATCGACCTGATCCGCGATGAAGTTGGGCATGTTCCAGTTCGCCTTAGCGTCGCAGTCCTCGAAAACAAAAGCTTTCAGCAATTCGGCGAGCTCATCATCCCTTGCCGGCGCTATAGGCGCCAGCCGAACCGGCGCGGATGGGGAGGCGGAAGCGGCGCCGTGATTATCCGGATGCCCGACAAAAAGCAGAGGGAAACCGGCAGACGCCAGCCATGGCTCTACATCGATGGGGCGCCCTTCGGCGGTATTGTTTTTCCCACCGTTAATAATGATGCCCCGCAGATTCTCCATAGCCTTCAACTCAGGCAAGGAAATGTCATGAGGGTATATCTCGCTATAGACGCCGAGAGCGCGGACAACACGAGCAAGGCGGACGTTTTCCTCGCTACCAAGGTCCAGAATGACGATCAAGTCTTGTTTCATCGCGGCGCTGCCCCCTTACTGATCAGTCGGAATCATCCCCGACGTCCTTCGCGAATCATATGATTGTTCATTTTACCATACTACGCCGGATATGAAAATCAAAAGAAAACGCATGGCTTCAAAGTTATGTTCCATATGATATAATAGATACATCACAGCAAAGGAAACGCCCAGTCATATGATCGGATACGCACGCCTCTCCCGAAGCGAATTGGCCCGCAGAAGAAGAATAAAGTTCAGGCACAGGCTCCTTGGCTCATCCGCCCTGGCAGCTCTCTTTGTCTGCGCCTGCGTAGCCGCCGCCCTCTCCTTCCCGGCGCGCCCGCCATCACCCGCGGCAGAGCAGGCTGCGGCTCCGGGGCAGGCTGCTCCGCCAGCGCCGGCTCCCACGCCTGCGGCTACCCTCGAGCAACCGATCCTATCGGAGCGCATCGAAACGATACCTGACGAAAGCGTTCCCACCGCGGTGAACAAATACTTCGACGGCATCCCATATTTTGTAAACACAGCCACGCTTACCCCGGTCCACGCCGAAGGGGACGAACTGTCGGAGATCGTCGGCTCCCTGAGCCCCGGCGCCGTGGTCTTCGGATTCCCACATGACAGCTCATGGGTGTGCGTTGTCGACCTGTACGACATGGAGTACTTCGTCAGGGCGGAATACCTGATCCCATTCAGCAGGGACATGTCGGAGGTATCCATCTTCCCAAGCGGCCACGAGGTGATATCCGAGGGCTTCACCGTCAATGTCAATATCAACAGCATAAGCGGCATGACGCCGGGGGATATGGCATACTTGCTTCAGGATTATCCGGCTCTGCAGGAAATCAGGGAACATGTCCTCCTGTTTGAGAAGAAATACGGGGTCAACGCATATTTCATATTAGGCGTAGCGTCCCAGGAAAGCGGCTACGGGACTTCCCTGATGGCGGCGAGGAAAAACAACCTCTTCGGGATAGGCGCCTTCGACGACGACTCCTATGAGAACGCCTTATCCTTCGCCACAAAATCCGAAGGCGTGGAATATTTTTGCATGCTCATCGCCGGATACAAGGAAAATCAACGGTCGACCCCTGCCGCGATCAACGAGCGCTATGCCTCCGACCCGGCTTGGGCAAACAAAGTCGTATATCTCATGAATCATTTCTCATCCAAGGTTCATGACCGCGGATAAGGGCCCGTCTCATTCATTGGAGTGGAGGGGCTGGAGCGTAGGAGTGGATGATATGATTGCATGCAAAGGTTTTCCTTTCGATATATAGACTACCGGCCCGGGATATGATATCTTATAAAGCGAATAATGAATAAGAATCAAACAGCAGGAGGTGCACGATTTTGAATTATTCTGCGCATTACGACGCAAGGAAGCGAACGCCGGAGCACGCCATATCGTTGATACAAAACGATGACGTGATACTGGTTGCCGGCAGGCCCGGAGCGCTTCTGGGGGCCCTCGATCAGGCTAAAGGCCGATTTGACGGGCTACGGTTGTTCTCCGTGTTCGGATTGGATTGCGACGCGGGCGCCGGCCTGTGCTCGCCGGAAGCGGCGGGGCATGTGCTGGTCTCTTCGGCAATCCTGAGCAAGCATGAGGAAAACGCATGGCTGTCCGGGAGCATCGATCAGGCGCCGGTCCATCTCAGCGCCGTAGACGAGTTCATCTCGGACACATGCCGCCCGACGGTTTTGTTCGTACACTGCCCCCCGCCGGACGATGAGGGCTACTTCTATCCGGGGATCGACAGCGGCGGCGTCTTCACCGCCGTGCAGCAAAACGCGAGGATCATGGTCCAGGTGAATCCAAACATGCCGCTGATCTACTCGGACACGCGTTTCCACGTCACGAAAGCCGACGTGATATGCGAGTCTGCCGAGCCTGTCCCGGGCAACGCGACTGCCGACGAGGCAGACGAGGCGGGTAAAGCCATCGCCGGGTTCGTGGCCGAGCTGATCCCAGACGGCGCCACGATCCAGCTTGGGGCCGGCCTTCTCCCCGAGCTTGTAGGCAAGGCGCTGCTGGGCCACAAGGATCTGGGCATCCATACGGATTACTTCAATGGCGCCATGATCGATCTGATCAAGAAAGGCGCGGTCAACAATAGTAAGAAAGCGGTACTCCCCGGCGTGAGCGTCGGTTCATATTTCAACGTACCCGCTGCGGAACTGAAGTTTCTCGAAAAAAACCCGGAGATCGTGAGCAGGATGCTGAGCTGGGCCTGCCGATCCTCCGTCATTAGCCAAAACGACAAAGTCCGCGCGGTCAATGAAGGGATCGCTGTGGACTTCCGGGCTCAGGCAAGCACATGCAACCTCGGCATGAGCTTCACCGGAGGAGTCGGCGGCGCTTTCGACTTCTTCCGCGGGGCACAACGCTGCAATGACGGCCTATCCTTCATCGTCATGAAGTCTACGGCTGTAGGCAAGGATGGCGCCAAGACGTCGCGTATCCTCCCGGCGATGCCCGACGGTTCGCTGGTAAGCATACCCCGCAGCGACATGATGTACGTAGTCACCGAGTACGGCGCGGTCAACGTCAGAGACCTGACCATCAAGGAACGCGTCCGGTCCCTGATCGGTCTGGCCCATCCCGACTTCAGGGATTGGCTTTCTGATGAAGCCGCGAAAAACGGCTATAGCTGAGGAGGCGAAGGATTTGAATTTTCAAGATATGTACAACGCGAAGAAGCGGAGCCCGGAGGAAGCGGTTTCCCTCATCAAGAATGGAGACAAGGTATTCACCGGAGGCAGCCCCAACGCTTTGCTTAAGGCAATGTTCGATTTAAAAGACACTTACCAGAATGTCCGGCTGTATTCGCAGTTCGGCATGCTGGGCGCTTCCGGCGACGCTATGTATCAGCCGGAAATGACCGGCCATATGTCGTTCACCTGCACGACCCTGCCACTGTCCAGCGTGATGAACTCCTGGCCGAACGCCAATCTCGACCAGATATCACTGAGCTTCAGCGACCTGGAAAGGCTCATCGAGGTAGTGTTGAAGCCGGATGTGGTACTAATGAGCGGCTGCCCTATGGACGACGAAGGCTTCATCAGCCTGGGCAGCAACCACGGTTGCAACCGGGCAGCTGTCGACGTCGGCGCCAAGGTGTTGATACAAATCGACAGCAACATGTATAACGCCACTACGGACTACTACCGCGTCCACATCAGCGAAGTGGAAGCCCTTTGCGAGTTTGACAATCCCATACCCGCGGGCATGCCCGCCCGTCCCCTGGACGAAAGGGACAAGCTAATCGCCACATTTATCGCCGAACGGGTAGCCAATGGCTCGACTATCCAGCTGGGCGCCGGCGGCGTATCCAACGCCATGGGCAACTATCTGACGGAGCACAAAGACTTGGGCATACACGCCGAGACCCTGATGTCCTCCTTATACCAGCTCATCGAGAGCGGCGTCGTCAACAATTCAAAAAAGCCGCTTATGCGCGGGATTTCCGTGGCGGGCTTTAACGCCGGCGGCACAGAGCTCATGAAGCTCTCCCATAACAACCCCAAAATCATGTTCAAAAAGCTCGCCTGGGTCAACCACCCCGACGTAGTCAGCCAGATCCCCAATATGGTCTCCATCAACGCCTGCCTAGCCGCCGACTTACGCGGCCAGGTCTGCTCGGAAAGCCTGGGTATGGGTAATACCGGCGGCATCGGGGGCCAACTGGACTTTGTGGAAGGGGCAAGAAGGGCGCCAAGCGGCCAGTCTTTCCTCGCGATGCATTCCTCGGTGGTGACCCGCAAAGGTGACAACCTCTCCAAGATCACCATGGGCCTCCCTTCAGGCAGCGTGGCTACCTCCCCGGCTAACGACGTGATGAACATCGTCACCGAGTACGGCGTCGCCGAGATATGGTGCAAGAGCGCGAAGGAAAGGGCAAAAAGCATGATCCGCATCGCCCATCCCGACTTCCGCGACGAATTGACCTTCAACGCGAAGAAGCACGGCCTCCTGTAGGGGCCGCCGTCATGCGGTTCCCTGCAGATGCGGGGGTCTCGCCACAGAAATGATCCCTGCCTGAAAAGCCAGAAAGGGGCTGTAACAAAAGTCCCGCCAACAGAGAAAAAATCCCGTTCAGCAACAATTGTTGGACGGGATTCTCTTCTTCCTTAAAACCGCGCCCGGCTTTTACTCCGGCACATAAGTCATGCATATTTCGTCGCAGTTGGGGAACTTCGGGCAGTTGATACACTCCATCCATACTTTTTGGGGCATATTGTTTTTATCTTCTTCCCTGAAGCCGCAGGTCCCGAAAAATACCGGCTGATAGGTCAGTGCGAAAAACTTTTTTACCCCCAGGGCCTTCCCGTCCTCCAGCAGCTCCCTGACGATCCTCGACCCTATCCCCTGCCTCTTATGGCTTTCGGCTACCGCCAGTGTACGGACTTCCGCCAGGTCGCTCCACATGACATGAAGGGCGCCCATGCCGATGACCGTGCCCTGATCCTCCGCGACCACGAAATCCCGGATGTTCTCATATATCTGATACCTAGCCCTGGTGAGCATATCGCCCTTTTCCGCGTAATAATTCGCCAGCTCGTATATCTGCTCGGCGTCGTCGAGCAATGCTTTCCTGTAAATCATGTCTTTATCGCCCTTATCATTCATCCGAAAATGTCTTCCGCAGAAAATCCGGTAAATCGGCGTTGCGGCCAACCGTGTCGTTCACCGTGCGGAATGAGGGGATCTCGTTTCTCGTATCCCGGTTGAAGACCGGCTCCAGCTCGATCTCCACCGCCCCGCCGGAAGGTATGCTCCGGCTGACCGGCTGGCTCTTCCCTGTGGTGACATTTCGCGAAGTCCCGAAATCCGTAGCGATGACCGTGATCCGGACAAAGTCCCCCAATGCCTCGTCTACGGCTTGCCCCCAGTAGATATCCACTTCAGAGCCCGCGGCTTCTTTGATCAGGTTGATCGCCTCGCCGACCTCTTGTAAAGTGATGCTGGGGCCGCTGGTGATGTTCAGCAATACCTTTTTCGCGCCTTCGACGGGTACTTCCAGCATGGGGCTGGAAATCGCCGCCTGAGCGGCTTGTATAGCCCTCTTATCGCCATTCGCCTCGCCAATGCCCATGACCGCTTCCCCGCCGTCTTTCATGACGGCGGTAACGTCCGCGAAGTCCATATTGACTTCGCCGTGGGACACGACCAGGTCGGTGATGCCCTGCACCCCTTGCATAAGCACTTCGTCCGCTTTCATGAAGGCGTCGATCATCGTCGTATTTCTCTCGACGATTTGAAGCAGCTTCTCATTGGGGATAGTGATCAGCGCGTCCACATTCTCTCTCAGCTTAGTGATCCCTTCCTCCGCCAGCCTCGCCCGCTTCTTGCCTTCAAACATAAAGGGCCTGGTCACGATGCCGACGGTGAGCACTCCTTCTTCCTTGGCGATCTCCGCGATCACGGGCGCCGCCCCGGTGCCGGTCCCTCCGCCCATGCCGGCCGCGATAAATAACATGTGCGTACCCTTGATCAAGGCGGCTATATCGTCCCGGCTCTCTTCCGCGGCATGCTCCCCAACTTCCGGATTGCCTCCAGCGCCCCGTTCTTTCGTGAGCTTTGGCCCCAATACCACGCGTATATCGGCCTGAGAATGATTCAGGGCTTGCCCGTCTGTATTTAGAGCGATGAGATCAACGCCCTTCACGCCAAAAGAGACCATGCGGTTTATCGCGTTGCCTCCACCGCCGCCAACCCCCATCACCTTGATGACTTCGCGCTTTTCATCTTGATCGATATCAAACTCCACCGTCAATTTTTATCCCCCGCTTCCTTCAGGTTTTCTGTTAGTCCATACTATTTCCAACTCAGGGTGATTTGCGTGTCGTATCGGATATCCACATAGTTTAAAGTCGAGGCGTTGCACTTTTCCCTGTTTTTGATCAGCAGCTCCTCGTAGTTCTGCAGCTTTCGATCCAGGTCCTCCGGGGGCCCGAAGTACACGGGCAGCCCGTCTATATTGATCACCGCCAGCTTTTCCGCCGACGGGGCGTCAAACTCAAGTATGTTTTCCAGGAAAAACGGATCCAGCTTCTTGATCAGGGCTAAAGCGGCCAATATCCCTTTGTCTTGCGTCTGCCGGCCAGGCTCCAGCGCCACCCCTTCGCTGCTGCATCGGATACAAGGCAGAGTCCAGCTTTCCGCCGCCACTAATGCGGCTTCCGTAAGGCAGTATCCGCTTTCATCCAGCACCAGATACTGCCCGTCGGCGCCCACCAGGGCCATGGGCGTACGTTCGCCGACCCTGATCTCTACCCTGCCGGGGAACACCCGCTTGACGCCGATCTCTTTGATGTACGGCTGGACGGAGATGCTCTCCGCTACCCTGCCGCCGGATACTTTCAGTAGATTGTCGCCCATCCGCAGCCCGGACAAAGCGACGATCTCATCCCGGGAGATAGCCGCGTTCCCCTCCACCCGGATCTCCTCCAGATCGAAAAAAGAGGAATTCGCCAAAGTATAACCGCTAAACCCGGCGAAAGCGATAAGTATCAAACCCAACCCGGTAAAGAAGGCGTGCTTCAGGCGGCGTAGCCTAAGTCTGTACATGAAGCTGGTATCCTTTTTCGCCACCTGCAAAGTCCTTTCCATACCCACCTCCGGTATATGTAAATAATATATGATACGCTATCCTTTGTCCAGTCTTCCCTTGCGCTATTCCCAGTAAACGATCTCGCTCTCCAACTCGACGCCGAAGCGCTCACGGACCTCGCGCCCCGCCGCTTCCATGAGCTCCCTGACCTCCCCCGCCTTCGCGCCACCCAGATTCACGATGAAATTCGCATGCTTCCCGGATATCTGGGCGCCGCCCACGCGTTGGCCCTTCAGCCCGGCTTGGTCTATGTATCTTCCCGCCCCGCCGCCGGCAGGATTGCGGAAGACGCTTCCCCCGCTGGGCAAGTCCAGGGGCTGTTTCTCGCGCCTGGCCTGCAGATAACTGTCCATGAGCGCCCGTATCTCATCAGCGTCGCCGGGTATCAGCCTCAGCGCCCCGCTCACGATGAGCTCCCCCGACTCTCTCAAGGAGCTGCTCCGGTAGCCGAACCCCGCTTCCTGCCCGTCGAGGACGTGTATATCGCCCTCTGCATCCATGCATCGTACATATTCCACCAGGTCGGAGATCTGCCCGCCATACGCCCCGGCATTCATGATCAGCGCCCCGCCGAAGGAGCCGGGTATGCCCGCCGCGAACTCCAGCCCCCGTAAGCCCTTCCGCGCCGCGGCAGCTGCCAGCCCCGCCAAGGGTAGGCCAGCCCCGGCTTCCACCGTCACCGCCGATTCTACATCTCCCTGCGGCGCGGCAGGCCATACGGCCTGGTCGAGCTTCCCCGTATGGACGACCAATGCTTCCACGCCTTCATCCGACGCCAGCAGGTTCGTCCCCAAACCCAGGAAGCGGAGGGGGAAGCCTTCCCGGCTGCAGTGCTTTATTAGCTGTGCCAGCTTACCCTCCCCTTCCGGCCACACCATCAACCGGGCCGGGCCGCCGATTTTCCACGAGGTATAAGCCGATAGGGGCGCCTGGGCGAGCCATTCGCCAATCTGTTTTTCCGCTATCCAATTTTCCAGTTTATGCCATTCCATTGGATTTGCTTACTCCCTTTCCTTTACCATTGCCTTTGCTTCCCCCGGCTATCGATCCGGAAGCCCTTCCAAAAGCATTTCCCCAAGCCTGCGGATATTTCCGGCGCCAAGGGTCAACGCCAGGTCGCCGGGCGCCAGCATCCCCAGGGCCATGGATAGCGCCTCCTCGAAGCTCTCCGCCACCGCCGGCCTCGCGCCCCGGTGCGCCTTCACTTTATCCGCGATCAGCTCCGCGTCCGCCCCGGCTATGAGGTCTTCCCCGGCGCTGTAAACGGGCAGCAGGATCAACTCGTCCGCGTCGCTAAAGGCCTTTCCGAACTCCTCCGCGAGAAGCCGCGTCCTCGTATAGCGGTGGGGCTGAAACAATACCAGCATCCGCCGGGCGCCTATCCACTTGGCGGCCTTCAAGGTCACCTTTATCTCCGTGGGATGGTGGGCATAGTCGTCATATACCTTGACCCCGCTCTCTTCGCCCATGAATTCCAGCCGCCTGTGGGCGCCCCGGAAGCCGTACAGTATCCCCTCCATGGCCGAGAAGCCAAGGCCGCACTCCCGTCCCGTCGCTATGGCCCCCAGGGCATTCAGCAGATTGTGATCCCCGTATACCTGAAGCACCAGGGTCCCGGCAGGCTCGCCCCGCCAGAAGACCTCCGCCCGGGCTTCACCGCCCTCGTAACGGAGATTCCCGCCCCGGAGATCGGCCTCCGGCGACAATCCATACGTAATGATCCGGTCATGGCTTATCCTGGGCAGCAGCCTCCGGACGCCGGGGTCGTCGAGGCAGAGTATGGCTTTTCCCGTCTCCGGCACCTTGTTGATAAACGCGACGAAAGCGTCGTCTATCTTGTCCGCCGTGCCGTAGAAGTCCAGATGATCGTCCTCCACGTTGGTGACCAGGGCTATCTCCGGAGCAAGCTCCAGAAATGAACCGTCCGATTCGTCCGCCTCAGCCACGAGGTATTCCCCGCCGCCCCACTTCGCGTTTGTATCCAGATTCCCCACGTAGGCGCCGACGAAGTAGGAAGGTTCATAACCGCTTTTCTCCAGCAGATAGGCTATCATGGCGCTCGTAGTGGTTTTCCCATGGGCGCCGGCTATGGCGACGCCTTTCTTTTGATCCATAAACCTGGCGAGGCAGCTTCCCCGGTGGATCACTGGTATGCCCTTCGCCAGCGCAGCCAGGCGCTCGGGATTGTCTTGCCGTATGGCGCTGGACACCACCACGGCTTCCAGCCCGTCCTCCACAAGCGCCGGGTCATGGCTTCCGATATGGACGTCCGCGCCGAGCCCGGCCAGCCGGTCTGTCAGCACAGAAGCCGCCAGATCGGAACCGCTCACCGGCTTGCCCATCTCAAGGCAGGCTTTGGCGATCCCGCTCATCCCTACGCCGCCTATACCGATAAAATGCCATTTTCCGCCGCCCGCGGTCCCGCCGCGTGTCTCGTTCATCATGATCCCACTCCGCCTCGTTCCGTTCCGCTTCCGCCGCCTGCCTCTATCGTATCCGCCAGCACGTCCAGGATATCCTCCAGGGCCCGCTTGAAGGCGGCCTGAGAGCTGCAGGCCGACATAGCTTGCCGCCTCTCCCCGTCGTCGATAAGCTCCCGCACTGCCTTGAGAAGCAGCGGCCCCGTCAGCGCCCGGTCTTCCAGCGCCATAGCCCCGCCCCTGTCCGCCAGGCTCGCCGCGTTGTGCGCCTGGTGGTTCTCGGCGGCGCCCGGCAGCGGGATAAGTATAGCCGGCAGCCCGCAAAGCGTGATCTCCGCCAGCGTGGACGCCCCCGCCCTGCCGATAAAGACGTCGGCTGCGGCATAAGCCAAGTCCATCCGGTCGATGTAAGGGAGCACACGTATGTTGCCGCCACCCTCGGATCTGTCCGGGCTTATCCCGCCTTCTTCCAGTTCCGCCTTTATCTGCTCATAGTCCCTGCGCCCGGTGGCAAACAGGATCTGCACCCCCGCGCTCCCGTTCAGCTCCCTGATCACATGGAGCATAGCCTGGTTGATGCGCGCCGCCCCCTGGGACCCTCCCGCCGCCAGTATCGTCACGCGGCCCTTCCCGAGCCCGTAGAATCTATATGCTTCCTCCCTGTCCGCGTCCGCGATGCTCTCCCTTACGGGCAGCCCGGTCACCTCGACCCGCTTACGGGCGTGGGGCGGGAAGTACCCGGCGGCTTCCTCAAAGCTGACCATGATCCCTTTCGCCCAGGCTGAGATGATGCGGTTAGTCAGCCCGGGAAAGGCGTTGGGCTCATGGATGAATACAGGAATGTGCTTTTGGATGGCTGCCAGCGCCACCGGCAGGCATACGTAGCCCCCCGTGCCGATCACAGCCTGAGGCTTCAGCGCCCCCAGCAGATTCGCCGCTTCCCGCCTCCCCCTGTGGTCGGCTCTCAGCGCGCTTGCGAGGCTGCGTATCTTCCTGCCCTGCCAGCCTTCCGCCGTGATCCCGCGAAAGGGGTAGCCGGCCTCCGGGACGATACGGCTCTCCATTCCGCCTTTCGTCCCGATATAGAATATCTCCGTGCCCGGCCAGCGGCGCTTTATCCCGTCGCCGATAGCCAAAGCCGGATAGATATGTCCCCCGGTCCCCCCGCCGGTGAGGATAAGTCTCGTCATCAATGGCTCCATTCCGATAAAAAAATCATTTTCGGTAACGTGATATATTGAGCAGCACCCCCACCGACCCCATGGACATCAGTAGGGAAGACCCGCCGTAGCTGACCAAAGGAAGCGTGACGCCGGTGACGGGCAGGCAACCCGTGACCACGCCCAGGTTCAAAGCCGCCTGCAATGCGAGGCTCGTGGTGATACCCGTCGCCAGCAAGCTGCCATAGCGGTCGGGGCAGCGCATGGCGATCATATATCCGCGCCATGCCAGGCACAGGAAGAGGATGATGATGAAGCCCGCGCCGATGAAGCCAAGCTCCTCCCCGATGATGGAAAAGATGAAATCTGTATTCTGCTCCGGCAAGAAGCCCAGCTTCTGCCGGCTGGCGCCGATGCCTACGCCCCAGAACCCTCCCGAGCCTAAGGCATAGTATGAGCCGATCAGCTGATAACCTGTGTCCAGGGGATCCGCCCAGGGGTCCAGGAAGCCCAGTATACGGCGCATCTGGTAGTCGCTGGACGTGACCAGGGCGGCGACAAGGGCCCCGCCCGCTACTACCGCCGACCCAGCGTACAGCCAATGGAGCCCCGCCGCCAGGAGTATGGCCATGGCTATACACGCCAGGGAGATGGTGGCGCCAAGGTCGGGTTCCTTGTACACCAGCCCCAATATCACAAGCAGCATGATCGCTACGTGCCCCAGGGCGCCCTTGATATCATTGGGATCCGCGCTCCTCTTGCTCAGCAGGTTCGCCATATACAGGGACATGGCGAATTTCGCCACCTCCGACGGCTGCACCCTGACGCCGGTGGAGCCTATGGGTATCCAGCGGTGGGCATGGTTGATTTCTTCGAAAAAGAACACCGCGACCAATAAAAACACCGTGAAATACAAGACGGGCTTCGATAAGAAACGGTATTTCTGATAGTTGACGTTCATGGCGATCAGGGTGATCACCACGCCCGCCGCGGCGAAGCTCCCCTGGCGCTTCAGATATTCATAGGGATCGTTGGATAAGGTATCGTAGTAGCTGGCGCTAAATACCATGATGACGCCTATCCCCACCAGAAAAAGGGCGATAAGCAGCAGCCACAGATCCGGCGTACCCTTCTTAAGCGGCGCCGTGTTGACTTCCGCCGCCGGCCTGCTGCGGACCGGCTTCACGCCTTTATTCATGTACAGTACATTGCTCTTCGCCGTCATGTATTTTTACCTCTGTTGATTTGAGATCAGTGATTTTACGGATTCCTTAAATACCTTCCCCCGTTCCTCGAAGTTGCTGAACATATCCAGGCTGGCGCAGGCGGGGGACAGCAGGATCATATCCCCGGGGCGCGCCAGGCTTTGGCAGACCGCCACCGCTTCCTCCAGGGTATCCGTCATCCTTATATCCGAGAAGCCCTGGCCCAGCAGCGCTTCTTCCACCTTGCCCCTGTCCCTGCCGATCAGTACGGCCGTCTTCGCCTTCTCTGCGACTTTTTCCGCAAGCTTATCAAAGGAGGCGTCTTTGCCGTCCCCGCCGGCGATGAGCAGGATAGGCCTGTCGTAGGAATCCAGGGCCTTGATGGCCGAAGCCGGATTCGTCGCCTTGGAGTCGTTCACATAGAGCACCCCTTCGTGTTCGCCCACATGCTCCATGCGGTGCTCTACCCCCTCGAAGGCGCTTATGCTCTGGCGCAGCGAATACGGGCTGATCCCCAGCGCCAAACCGGCGCCCAGGGCAGCCAGGAGGTTTTCCCTATTGTGGCGGCCCGGCACGGAAAATATACCCGCCGGCATGATCCGGGCGTCTTTGCCGCCCCTGCCCGCCCCACCACGGTGTACGATCCAGTCCTCCCGGTCGATATACAAGCCCGCTTCCGGCTCCTCTTCCTGGCTGAACCAAAGTATCTTCGGGCCCCCCACAGCCGGCCGGCTTTCCAGATAAGCCTCGCCCTTTTCCAGCCGCTTCTCCCCTTCCAGCCGCAGCAGCTGGTCGTCATAGTTCAGAATGAGCCAGTCATCCTGCCCTTGAAACCGGGCGATATTCCACTTTGCCGCAGTGTAATTGTCGAAAGTCTTATGCCAATCCAGGTGATCCGGCGTCAGATTGAGAAAAATGGCTATCCTGGTCCTCAGGGAGAGCAGGCCCGCCAGCTGAAAGCTGGAAAGCTCCAGCACAGCCCAATCGTTCTCTTTCATCTCCGGCGCGGCTTCGATGAAAGGCTTGCCGATATTGCCCCCCACAAAGGGCGTAAATCCGGCGTCCGCCATTATTTTCCCGATGAGGCTGGTGGTCGTGGTCTTACCATTGCTGCCGGTGATCCCTACTATCCGCGCCTGGCTGATTTGCCAGCCCAGCTCTATCTCGTTGGTCACGGGTATATCCCGCCTCCGGGCCTCCTGCAGGATCGGCTGGTCCAGAGGCACGCCCGGGCTGGACACTACTAATCCCGCGTCCCAGCCTACAGGGTCCGCATCCGCCCCCAGCTCCAGCGCAAGCCCCTTCTTTGCCAGGGCGGCGAGTTCCGCCTGCTCTTCTTCTTTGAAGTCACCGGCTGCTTTCTTGTCATTCAGGCACACCTGCGCGCCCTGGCCCAGCAGCCACCTGGCCGCGGCCAGCCCGCTCTTTCCCGCGCCGATGAGATAGATGCGTTTTCCTTGCCACACGCCGCTCATACCCCCTAAAGCATTATCCACAGAAAAGCCAGCGCCGCGATCAACGTCGCCAGCCAAAACACCGCGTCGACCCGGCCTTCGTTCCAGCCCCCAAGCTCAAAATGATGGTGGAGCGGAGACATGCGGAAGAGCCTTTTCCCGCCGGTGAGGCGGAAGTATCCCACTTGCAGGATGACCGACCCTACTTCAACCACGTAAATGATCCCCAGCAGGGGCAGAAGCAGCTCCGTACCCGTGAGAAGGGCAAGGGCCGCGACACCGCCGCCTAAAGCCAGGGCTCCGGTATCCCCCATAAAGACTTTGGCCGGGTGCAGGTTAAACAATAGAAACCCAAGGCAGCTGCCCGCCAGCCCGCCGGCAAATAACGCCGGCCCCGTCATCCCCCACGCCCGGCATAAGAGCAGGAAGGCAACAGCGATGAGGAAGGTCACCCCGGAGCAAAGGCCGTCCAGGCCGTCGGTGAAGTTCACTCCATTGACTGTAGCGGTGATGACCAGCATCGCCAGGGGGATATAGAATATCCCCAGCTGATAGTGCCGGTCGACGAGCGGGAGCCAGACGCTTCCGCCTTCCATGCGCCAGAGGACGGCGGCAAAGATGAATGAGATCGCCAACTGCCCCGCCATCTTCTGGCGGGCTGTCAGCCCCTCCGAGTGATGATTCCTAATTTTCAAAAAATCATCCGCGAAGCCCAGCAGCCCCATCGCCGCCGCGAGAAGCAGCGGCAGCATGCCCTCCGCCGTGACCCCGCCGGAAGCAACCATCGCTACAGGTAAAGCCAGCAGGAATACCAAGCCGCCCATGGTCGGGGTGCCGGATTTAGCTAAGTGGCTCTCCGGCCCCTCCGCCCGGACATACTGGCCCAGCCCCAGCTTGCGCAGCGCCGGGATCAGGAGCGGTATGCATATGACGGCCACCGCCAGGGCGGCGAAGCTTGCGATCAGGTAATCGGGCACGCCTTCATCCTCCTTGCTCCATGCAGCTCTCTATCGCTTTTTGCGCTTCCACGTAGTCGTCGAAGTGATGCCTGACCTCCCCGATGACCTGATAATCCTCATGCCCCTTGCCGCAAATCAGCACCATGTCTCCCCCGCGGGCGATGGACACAGCCAGGCAAATCGCCTTTCTGCGGTCCGCCTCCATCATGACCTCCGCCCTGGCCGTGGGGCCGGCCATACCTTTCAGTACGTCCCGTATGATGTCCGCCGGATCCTCGTCCCGGGGGTTGTCGGAGGTGACGATGGCGACGTCCGACAACCTCGCCGCCGTCTCCCCCATCAGCGGGCGTTTTGCCGCGTCCCTGTGCCCACCGGCGCCAAACACACTGATGATCCTCCCGGCACAGAGCTCCCTCGCTGTGGAGATGCATTTTTCCAAGCTGTCCGGCGTATGGGAGTAGTCCACGTACACCTGGAAGGGCGGCGCCCCGCCCGGGGCGGCTACCTGCTGAAACCGGCCCGCCACGGCGTCCATATCAGCCAGGGCCCTGCTTATCACCTGAATGTCTACCCCTTCCACCAGAGCGGCGGCGATGGCCGCCAGAGAGTTGTACACATTGAAGCGTCCATGGAGCTTCAGGCTGATCTCCGCCGACTCCCCGCCATAAACAAGCCGGTACCGTATCCCCGATGGGGAAAGCTCGATATCCTCCGCCCGCACATGGCATAAGCCGCCCAGCCCATAGGTGATGACCGGTACGCTGCAGTAGTCGGCTAATCGGGTCCCCGCATCGTCGTCAAAATTCAGTATCGCCGCTTTTTTTCTTTCTTTCCCGCTCCCGGGCTTCAACCCGGCGAAGAGCTTCGCCTTCGCGCCCAGGTACTCGTCGAAGGTTTTGTGGTAGTCCAGATGATCCTGGCTGAGGTTGGTAAATATACCAAGGTCATACTCGATGCCGGCTGTGCGGGATTGGTCCAGCGCGTGGGAGCTGACCTCCATCACGGCGTAATCCACTTGCTCTTCCATCATTTGCCCGAACAGCTCCGCCAGCCGCCCGCTGCCCGGCGTCGTCAAGTCGGTCTCCAGCCTGCGTTTATCGATCCGGTTATATACGGTGCTAAGCAGCCCTACTTTCTTTCCGGCTTCCTCCATGATCGCGGCAAGCATATGGGCCACCGTAGTCTTGCCGTTTGTGCCGGTGACGCCAACCACGTTCATCTTTAAAGAAGGCTTTCCGGCCATATTTTGTTCCATCACGCCGCAAAACTCACGGCTGTTTTCCACCAGTATCCAGGGCTCGCCGCCGATACAGTACTCCTCGTCTTCCAGGACCACCGCCGACGCGCCCTTCCCCAGCGCCTGGGATATATAGCGATGCCCGTCGTGGTATTCGCCTTTGATGGCGACGAATATATCCCCGGCCCCTACGGAGCGGGAATCCTCCCTCACCGCGCCCACGTCCATATCCCAGTCTATACCTTCATGTTGACGGCGTATGCCTTTACAGCCTTCCGTCAATTCCCTAAGTATCAACGTTTTTCCCCCTTACGGCCCGGCTGCGTCGCCGTATGCGTCGGCAGCCAGGGGCTCCTCCAGCCATACCGCGACCTTACTGCCCGCGTCCGCCATCACCCCGGGCGCCGGCTGCTGATACATCACGACCCCCGAACCGCTTATCGCGAAGTCCAGGTTGCACTCCTGCGCCACGTCCATGACCTGGTCGTAGCTTTTGCCGGTGAGCTCCGGTACTACCGTATGCTGCACCGCCTCCAGGCTCTTTGGAAGCTTGGTATACAGCACCACGCTGCCGCCTCTCAGCATCCTGGTATTCGGCAGGGGGAGCTGGGCGTACACCACATCTCCCGTGCCCACCACGGATATGGTCAGCCCCTGGGCGGCGGCCTTTGCCTCGGCGGCGCTTACATTTGTCCCTGTATAGTTCTGCAGCGTGATTTCATCAAAGGAAGGGGCGCTTACCCGCTGGGGCTCGATCTGCGTGGGTACCTGCAGGTAGCTCAGCACGTCCTTCATCGCTTCCCGGAAGATGGGCCCGCAGATGGCGCCCCCGGTGACGTCCGCCCCTTTCGGATAGTCCACGACCACAAGGCAGACGACCTGGGGGTCGTTGACCGGGGCCACGCCAAGAAAGGACACGATGAACTCGCTCTTTGAGTACCCCACGCCTGGCACTACCTTCTGAGCGGTGCCTGTCTTGCCCCCTACCCGGTACCCGTCTATATAAGCCGTCTTGCCTGTGCCGGAACTGACCACCGTTTCCAGGACGCTCAGCACTTTTTCCGATGTAGCGGGGGATATCACCTGCCTCACCAGCTCGGGCTCTATGCTCTCCAGCACATTTCCGTCGGCGTCCCGTACCTCCTTCACGATTTGAGGCTTCATCAGGCTGCCGCCGTTGGTGATGGCGCAGAAGGCTGTCAACAGCTGGATTGGCGTCACCGCGTTGGTTTGCCCTATGCTCATCGTAGCCAGATCCAACTCCCGGCAGTTCCGCTGGGATAACACGATACCGGCAGCCTCCCCTGATAGGTCGATGCCGGTCTTCTTCCCGAAGCCGAACCCATTCAGATATTTGTAGACAACTTCCTTCCCCATGCTCAGCCCAAGGCTTACAAACATGGGGTTGCATGAGTTCTGCACCCCTTCGACGAAAGTCTGGTTGCCGTGGGGCAAGCCCCTCCAGCACTGCACCGTCCCGGATGTCAGCTTCACCGCGCCGCCGCAATAAAACTGGTCGTTGAGGGATACCGCGCCTTCTTCCAGGGCGCCGGCCATGAGCACAGTTTTAAAAGTTGAGCCCGGCTCGTAGACGTCGGATATAAGGAAGTTGCGCCAGTTCTGCTGGTCGGAGTCCGAGAAGCTGTTTGGGTTGAAAGTGGGATACTGGGCCATGCCCAGGACGCGCCCGGTATTTGGATCCATCACCAGGATGCCCATCTTCGCGGGGTTGTGCCTTTCTACCGCCGCCCGTATCTCCCTCTCCAGTATATACTGTATCGTCTCGTCTATGGTCAGCACCAGGCTGGAGCCATCCCGGGATGGGATGACCGTCTGTGTCGTATCCGGGATATTTTGCCCCCGGTGATCCAGCTCCAGCATCATTTTCCCCGGCGTGCCGGAGAGGACGCTGTCGTAAGCTATCTCCAGGCCGCTGAGCCCGATGTTGTCCGTGCCCACGAAGCCCAGGAAGTTGGCCAGCAGCTCGCCTTTCGGATATATCCGCATGGGCTCTTCCTGGAAGCTGATCCCGGGCAGCTTGAGCGCCCTTATGTCCCGGGCCTGTTCCTCGGTGACGCGGCGCTTCACGTACATAAACCATCGGTTCGCGTTGTCCTTGAGCTTCTGCGTCAGTACCGTCTGATCCATGTCCAGGATATAGGCCAGCTTCGCGGCTACCTCTTCCGTTCTTTGGGATTTCGCCACCTCCACTGGATTGGCGATGATCGTCGGCTGCATGACGCTTACCGCGAGGGGCCTGCCCTTCGCGTCGTAGATGGCGCCTCTCCTGGCGTCCAGGGTGACCTGATTGAAGCGGTTCTCGAAGGCCATATGTTCATATTCCGCCCCCAGATACAGTTGTATCCAGGCCAGTCTGCCAAAGAGCCCCAGAAACGCGAGGGAGGCTATGACCAAAATGAACCGGATCCTATGCTTTGTTCTTTTCTCCACAGACTGGCGCATACTGTAACTCCGCTTTGTCACGTTTATTTATTCAATATGGCGAGTATCGCGTCCAACACTTTCTCCAACGCCTTTACCGCTTCCTTGTCCGCCCCCGCCGGTAGATTGTCCACGGCTTCTTCTTCCAGGGCCCGGATCTTCCCTTCGGAGACGATGGTGGTAGACAGCACCATGTACTCAACCGTCTCGTTTTTGATCATGCCCAAGTCCCGTCTGGCGATTTCCTCGATCCGGTCAAGGGCCCGGAGCTCGGCGATCTGCCCGCGCACCCTGTCGTTGTCCAGCAGCAGTTGTTCATTTTCAGCCCGGATAGAGTTGATGTTATAGTTCACCTGGCTGACGCCGGCTTTGACAAATATAGAAGTGATCCCCATTAAAAACAATACGGAAGACATGCCCAGAAAGACCCAGGCTATGGTCCGCCTGAACTCGGAGTTTGAGCGGACTTCCCGCCTGATCAGCCGCTTCGGCGCCGCGGCCGCGGCTTTGCCCGCTTTCGCCTTTCCCCCCTGCTGCCGCGGCATGTAGTATCCTTCATACCCGCCGGCTGCCTTTCTTAGTGTTTCCGCCATATCCTTCGCCTCAACTTTTTCGAGAATTATTTCGCTTTCTGGAAAGCCCGCAGCTTTGCGCTCCTTGCCCTTGTATTCTCCTCAGTCTCCCCGTAGCCGGGCAATATAGGCTTCGGGGTAAGCATCTTGCCTTGCGAAGTCTTACCACACACGCAGACCGGCATATCCTTTGGGCAGACGCATCCCGCCGCCAGCTTCCTGAAGGTATCCTTAACCAATCTGTCTTCCAGGGAATGGAAGCCAATCACCGCCAGCCGGCCTCCGGGCTTCAGGGATTCCACCGTATCGGTAATCGCTCCTTCCAGGACTTCGAGTTCCTTATTTACGTAAATACGTAATGCCTGAAATGTACGTCTTGCCGGGTGGGGGCCCTCTTCCCTGGCCCCGGCCGGTATCGCTTTCTTGATGACCGTCACCAACTGATCCGTCGTCTCGATGGGCGCCAAAACCCTTTCCTCTACTATAAACCGCGCGATCCTGCGGCTCCATCGTTCTTCGCCATAGTCCCGGATTATCCGCTCCAGCTCCCCGGCGTCTAGATCCCTGAGCGCGTCCAGGGCGGTCGGGCCTTCCTCCGTCTGATCCATCCGCATATCCAGCGCCCCGGGATGCCGGTAACTAAAGCCCCTTCCGCCTTCGTCCAGCTGATGTGAATTCACGCCCAGATCCATGATGGCGGCATCTATCCCATCGATGCCTAAGCCGCCGAGTATCTCCTTTATCCGGGAAAAATTACTGTGCACCATGGCGTAAGGCTTGCTGCCCGATCCTTCCCGGCCGGCGTCTTCCCGCCATCCACCGGCGATATTCGCCTCCGCGGCGGCCAGGGCTTCCGGGTCCCTGTCTATGGCTACCAGGAACCCCGACGGCATAATGCGCCCCAGTATCGCCCCGCTGTGCCCGCCGTAGCCCGCCGTACAATCCGCCACGACCATACCGGGCGCCAGGTTTAATATATCCAGGCTCTCCCTCAGCATGACCGGCTTATGCGCCGCAGTGGTCATTGAAAGATTTCCTCAGCCAGGGATTCATAATTCTCATCCGATATGCCGCCCCGATAGTCCTCCCAAGTCTCTTTATCCCATATCTGCATATGGCCCCCTACGCCTACGATATAGACCTCCTTGGCGAGGCTGGCATGAGCGCGGAACTCCTGTTTGATGAGTATCCTGCCTTGCTTGTCGACTTCGCACGGCTCGGTGCCGGAAAAGAAACGCCGCTTGAAATCGCGGTTTCTCCGGTTGAAATCGTTGAGGGTGCTGAGCTTTTCTTCCAGCTTCTTATAAGTTTCCATAGGGTAGACGTCGACGCAACCTTCGAACCCTTTGGACAGCACGCACTTATTCCCGTAGCTGTCCCGGTAGCGGACCGGTAAGATGAGTCTTCCCTTTTCGTCTATATTGTGCTGAAACTCGCTTTCGAAGGCCACCAAGCCTGTCCCCTTCCACTATTGTTCAACTTTTTCGGTTTGATACTCCACATTGTACCATAAACCCCCACAACATACCACAGATATTTTAAAATTTTCTTAAAAAAATTTCATAAAGAGTTTACAGACAACTGCGTCCTAAACTCTCACTTCTCTGTGCATACACGCAAAAACGGCCCGAAAGCCGTTCTACGTTTCCCATGTTCGTTTGTCGAAATTATACTAACCTTCTTTGTCTTTCCGCGCCTTCTTGAAGCGGATACTGTTTTCGTTCAGGTAAAGCCTCGTCCCTTCCCCCAGCACCCTGTCTACCAGCCTTGGGTCATACCTGTCCGTGAACTTCTCGCCGATCAGGTGGCTGGTCACGATCCAGGGCTTCTGCCGGTTGATCCTGCCGTCGATGACGCCGATCAGCTGCTCCTCGGTGAAATCCGTCAGCCGCTCGGTGCCCAGGTCGTCGAGAATCAGCAGGTCGGCCCGCATGAGCCTCTCCTGCAAGTGGGAATAATCCCCTCTGCCGTACATTTCCTCCCGCAAAGCTTCCAACAGCTCCTCCACCCGGTAGTAGATCACGGTTTTTCCCGCCGCCAGCACCCGGTTGGCCACAGCGCCGCAGAGATGGGTCTTGCCGTTTCCAACCGGCCCGAATAGAAACAGGTTGCCGCAGGGCGCGCCTTGGATGAGCTTATCCGCGAAGGCTTTCATCCGGCTCGCCAGCCCCTTGACCTCTTCCGGACGGCTGTACCATTCCAACGAGAAGTTCTCGAAGCTTTGCATCTTTTGGAGCGCCGAGAGGCCGCTTCCCACGAGGCGCTGAAGGCTCTCGTCCCGGCGTAGGCATTCGCAGGGCTCCCCCGGCGCCACATAACCCCTGTCCTGGCATACGGGGCAGTCCCATGGGGCGTCGTATACCCCCTCATCCACGCCCAGGGCGGCCAGGGCCTGTACCTTCCTGGCCTGCAGCATGCTTATCCTTTGGGCGACGGCTTCGATATCGCCCCCGTCCCAGGCCCGGAGCAGCCCTTCCTTGCCGGCTGCCGCCAACTCGTCGTCTATCTCCTTCAGGCGGGGGTTCTGTCTGTAGAGCAGCTCCACCCGCTTGTCCCGCTCCGCTTGCTTGAGCAGGCGAAGGGTATCCCTGTCGGTCATCACAGCCCGTCCCCTCCTTCATCGAGGAATCCGCTCCACACGCTGGAGCCGCGTTCCTTGTCCCCCTTGCGCCTGCTGGCCTTGCCCTGGGCCTGGCCGCTGCCCCTGGCCGCCGCCTGCGTCTTCTTCTCTTCATTCCAAAGCCGGATCGCTTCCTCGCAAGCCTCCATGTCTTCGGCGCCCAGCTCGTGCCAGCGCCCGATGATGGAGTCGATGTACTTAAATGTGGCATTGGCGGCGCCCACCGACTCCCGGGCGGCCCTGACGATGAGGGCGTGGCTGTAGCGCCAGGTGATATGCCATTTGACATAATACTCCCTCTCCATCACCGTCACCATGTTGTACAAACCCAGATAGTCCTTCTTGAGCTCCGCCGCCTGCTTGCTTATCCAGTCCACCTCGCTCATAAAGGAAGCCAGGCCTTCCAGGGTATACACGCCGGCGCGGTGGATCTGCGCCGCCAGCGGCTTATAATTCTTTATCTGTATGAGGTTTCTCTGGCTGCATAAGCGGAAGAAGTTGATGATGAAGTCCGATGACCATCCGTACTTCAGGTTGAACTCCTGGATCAACTGCTGCTCCCTGACGGTGACGCTCAAGCTGCCCCGGAGCCTGTCCAGCTCCTTGACTATCCTGCTGTAGTCAAAGCCGCCTTCCGCGGTGGGATGAGGGGCCTTAGCCCTTTCGTCCGCCTCCCGCTCTTCTTCCCATATCTGATAGAGCTTGCGCCACAGGGGTTCGAAATCCGCCCGCCGCTCCCGGCCCTCCCCGATCCATCTGGCCCAACCCTTCTCCAGCGCCCAACCGATCCACGGATCGGCGCCCCGGCCCTCCTCGCCAGGGTAGGGCTCATCGCGGCCCTGCCCGGCCCCTCCCGCCGCGTCCAGGCGCTGCCGGTAGAGGGCAAGGAGCAGGGAGCCCAGCTCCTCCGGGGTGATGTCCATGGCCTGATACTTCTCCAGCAGGAGGCAGGAGACGGCGATATGGCCTTTTTCCTGTATATACGCGTTAAACTCCGCCTGCGTCATCGCATCCCTCTCAAGCCGCTTCGCAGCTTCTCACTAATATGTGTACCTGTTCCACATGTATCCCGCACAGGATCAGTATCCTGTCCTGTATAAGTTGCCTTATCTCCTCCGCCATCCCGGGGATATGGACCGGTATCCGCACAGCGAGCTCCATATGGATGCCGGCGCTGCCTTTTTTCACCTCGGTCTGCACTTTGACTACCTTCGCCACGCCGGGCACGCCTGAAGCGAGGAATCTTATCATCTGGTTGATCGCCTGCTCCGTGATGACCAGCTTGCCCACTGTGCTGAACCTGGGCTGGATGATCGTCCTCTCCCCCTGCCTGTGCCCGGACTTCAGCTGCATCAGGTAGCGGATAGGGCGCATCAGGTAGCCCTGGAGGTCCTCCCTGACTTCCACGATGGGTACGGGTATCACATGCATCCCATAAGCCCTGCGCAGCTCCTTCGCCGTGGCGATCTCCTTTGGCGTAGACACATTATCGATACTGAAGTAACGGCAAGGCTCCGGCAGGCCCAGGGCCTGGCATATCCGCTCCGTCATCTTCCGGGAAGTCCCCAGGATTAGAAGCTTATCCGGGTTGGCTTGCGCCAGGGCGGCCTTGACTTCGTCGCGATGCTCCCCTTTGAGGAAGATAGCCCTCTTCACAGCGCCGACGGCGGTTTTCTCGCCCTTTGCCGACACCCCGGCAAGGCGCTCCCCTTCCCTGATGAGAAGGCCGTCGTCGATGAGCGTATCTATGCCGTTTTGATAAGCGACCGTCATCGCCTGATGGCTCTTGCCGGTCCCGCTTGCCCCGATGAGCGCGTAGACTTCCATAATCCCTCATTCGCAAAAAAAGCGGCGCGGCAATCAAATGTCTTTGACTGCTGCCCCACTCCTGTATCGGTGATCAAGGTCTCCTCTTCATGTCCCGCCCAGCCCGTCTATCCGGGCTCAAGCGGGGAACAACGCCGGAGACCGGTTATATCGCCTTTTTCATTTCCAGGCAGTCGTTGCAGACGCCGAAAAACTCAAGACGATGGCCGGTGACCGTAAAGCTGCTCGCCGCTCTGGCCCTGTTTTCAATGGATTTGATCAATGGCATATGTATATCGTACACCTTACCGCACTCGGTGCAGCAAAAGTGGTAGTGATTGTCTCGGTTGCCGTCGAAGCGGCTCTGATGGCTGCCGAACTCCAGCTCGCTGATCTCCCCGTTGTCCCTGAGCTGGTTCAAGTTCCGGTAGACCGTCCCCAATGACAAGCCGGGGATTTTCTTGCGGGCTTCCTGATAGATCCATTCCGCGGTGGGATGGCTTTCCACCGACCGGAGTATTTCCAGGATCGCTGTCTTTTGCTTCGTCATCCGCTGGCTTTTCGCCATCTTCATCATCCTTACTATTTCATAAATATTATTTACTAAATAGTAAGTGTTATTATCATCATTGTCAATAGCTTTTCATCTTTTTTTCCACTTCGGCACGATAGACAGCTTTTCGTAATCTGATTTCAACATGCCCAGGAAGAAGACGTTGGCGTACTTCCCGTCAACGAATATCTGATTCCTCAGGTGCCCCTCGGGCTTGTACCCGAACTTGAGGGCGTTCTGAAGGCCGTATGGCTGGTTTTCCGATATGCGCATGTATGTCTTCTGCAAACGCAGCTCATAGTACGCGAAATCCAGGAGCACGATGAGCAGGTCGAGGCCGAATCCCGCCAGGCGCATGTCCTTCTCGCCTATGCCCAGCAGCAGCTCGGCGTTGCCGTTCATGCGGTCGATGTCCCGCAGGCAGCAGACGCCGATGGGCACGTCGTCCCTGGCTCTCAGTACCATGAAGATCATCTTTGACGTCCGGGGGTCATAGATGCCCCCTTTCGACAAGGCGATCTCGTCGCGTATCGAATCCAAATCGTTGCTGTCGTAGGCGTCGTATGCCTGGCGGAAATCCTTATCCATGTACCATTTCTGCAGTATCTCCGCGTCTTTTTCCTCCAAAGTCCGCAGCCTGACCTTCTTGCCTTTCAGCATCTTTTCGCCTCCTATATCCTAAGATGAGCTACGCCCTAAACCCAAAAGCGGCATAGCCTTAGCCGGATGTCCGACGGGGCTCGGCGCGTCCGCAAGCGCGGAGCGGCGCCAGAATCAAGCCGGACAGTATCTTCGGCGCGAAAAACGTCGATTTCTCCGGCATTACGATATCCGGGTCCGATGTGCCGGCGTCGGCTACCGCCATGAGCTCCCCGTGGCTCACCGGATGGAGCGCTACGGCTATATCGTAGAGCCCGTCGTCCACCGCTTTGCGCATTTTACCCAGCTCCCCTTCGGGGTAATAATCGAAATGCTTGCTGTCCATGATCATGTCATGGCCCAAACCCAAGAGCGGATACAAGGTCTCTTCCAGTATACGGCAGTCGAGGCGGCCTACGACGTCCCCCTCGTCCACATCATCCGCCCGGTAAGTCCAGCAGCCTTCTCTCGTATACAGGCTGAAAGCGTGGCGCTCCGGGGTAGCGAAGCCCTGCGCCTCTTCCAGGGGCAGCTTGCCCTTCACCGCCTCGAAGCCGGCTTTGCCGCGAATGACCCTGTTGTAAGCCTGTATCCCCGCCCGGTCCCCGGGGCATATGTACGCTATGCACCGGTCAAGGCCCATACGCAGGGCGCTGTGGTAGCGGTGGTGCCCGTCGGCGATGTAGAGGGGCGCTTCGCCCACGGCGCCCGAAAGGCGCCGCCCCCAGTCCCCCGCCTCGCTTACTTTATAGATACGGTTAACGATCCCGGAGAGCTCCGATTCCCCCATGAAATCCGAAGTGAACTCATACAGCGGGGCCTCGCTGCCGCATATCTCGTCCAGCGCCTCGCTTACCGGCGTCCCGGTGATGAGCCATATAGGCTCCGTGACATATCCCGTCTCCTCCATCAGACTTATCCTGCCCGCGACCTTCTCGTCAAAGGTCTTCTCATGCCGGATGACCTCCCCGGCTTCATAGGGGCTGACTTCCATCGCCGCCAGAAAACCCCTGCGGCGCGACCCGCCGAAGCTTTGCTCATAGACATAGTATCCCGGCTCGTCGTCCCTGGCCAGGGCGCCCCTGTCCAGCATGCTTGCCAGGGCGTCCGCGGGGGCGTCCCCCAGTATCACATGATAGAAAGAATCCGGGTTGCCCCGCAGCAGCTTTTCCAAAGGAGAGCCGGGCTTGATCACGTCGTAAGGCGGGCAAGTGACCTTATCCGCCCATCCGCTCCCCGGCCTGAGCCCCGCCAAGCCGTATATCTTCGTCATCCTCAGCGCCTCGTTTCATCGGATAATATATTTTATCACAAAACTATTGCTTTGTGCACAGGCTCTGATATAATAATACTTGGTCAATTTCGCAGGGCATTGACAATATTTTTCCGGGAGGTAGAGCAATGATCACTAAGGATATGAGCATTACCGATATCGTTTTCCAGCACCCTGAGGTCATGTCGGTTTTCGCCGAGTACGGCATGGGCTGCATCGGATGCATGGCCGCCCGCTTTGAGAACCTTGGCCAGGGGGCGGAAGTCCACGGTATCGACGCCGACCAGTTGGTAGCCGACCTCAACGCCGCTATGATCGGCGACTGACCACACGATCCCCACTCAGACGGTACAGACGCGAAACGGACACGCTTGTGTCCGTTTTACTTATGCCTCGTCCGCTCAATACCCGCTGTTTGCCCTGTTTTGAAGCATATAACCTACGCCGCTGCGGGTCACCAGATAAGCCGGGGAAGCGGGGTCGGCTTCTATTTTCTGCCTCAAGCGGCCGACGCCGACACGGAGGTAGTGTACATGCCCGGCGTGATCCTCGCCCCAGACATGGGTGAGCAGCTCCTCGTGGCAAATCACCTGATTAGGGCGCTCCGCCATATAGATAAGCAACTTATACTCCGTAGGCGTCAGCGGGGCGGCTTTCCCCCTCACTACTACCTGCCTCCTGCCCAAGTCGATGACCATGCCGCCTATCCTCTTCTTGCCGTCTTCCTCATCGCCTTCCTCGCGGCCGGCGCGGCGCATGACGGCGCCGACGCGGGCAAAGAACTCATCGGTGGAGTAAGGGTAAGCCAGGAAGTCATCCGCCCCGGCCCTCAGGGCGGCCGCGACGCCCGCGCCGCCCTCCGCCTGCCCCATCATGACGACCGGTATATCGCTCACCTCGCGGAGGAGCTTGATAAATTCCAGGCCTTCCATATCCGGCAAGGCTTCGCCTACGACCAGCAGATGCCAGAAGCCATCGGCGATGTTGCCTAAGATATAATGCCCGCCGGGCGCGGTAGTCACGTCAAAGCCCGCCGCCCGCAGATTAGCCCGTAGAAGGCGTAGCGATTCCTTGTCCCGTATCGCGAGTATTGCTTTTGTGCGGTTCAATATATTGACCTCATCCTCCCGCCGAAGTGTCGGCGTACTCGAACTCCATCGGGCCGATGACGACAGTATCCCCGTCCGCGGCGCCCGCGGCCTTTAGTGTCCCGTCCACATCCATCGACCGCAGTATCTTCAGAAGACGGCCCACTGCCGCTTCATTGTGGAAGTTCGTCCTCCTGATCTGGCGCTCCGCCTCGCTGCCGGAAAGTATCCACCGGTCGTTGTCCCGCCTGACCGCGATGGGCGGCCCGTCCGCGGCTTCCAGCCTGGTGACGCGGATATCGCCGTCCCCGGGCGCCGGCTCCGGCAGCCTTGCCTGGATGGCGTCCTGCTCCTTCAGAAGCCTTCCCGCCTCCCGCATCAGCTCGGCACAGCCCAAACCTGTGGCGGCGGATATGGCGATGATTTGATGATCCCCGCCGAGCTTCTCCCGCAGGCGCGCAAGGTTCTCCTCAGCCTGGGGCAGGTCCATTTTATTCGCCGCTACGATCTGAGGCTTACTACTCAGGCCGGGGCTGTACAGCTCCAGCTCTTTCGTGATGGTCTCGAAATCCTCCAGGGGGTCGCGGCCTTCGAAGCCGGAGACGTCCAGTACATGGATCAGCACCCTCGTCCGTTCCACATGCCGCAGGAAGCGAAACCCGAGCCCCGCCCCTTCGCCGGCCCCTTCGATGAGCCCGGGTATATCGGCCAGCACAAAGCTTTCTTCATCGTCCAGCCGGACTACGCCCAGGTTCGGGTCGATGGTCGTAAACGGGTAGTCCGCTATCTTAGGCTTGGCGGCGGAGACCCTGGCGATGATGGACGACTTGCCCACATTGGGGAAACCGATCAGGCCTACATCCGCCAGGAGCTTCAGTTCCAGCACCAGCCAGCTTTCTTCCCCGGTTTCGCCGTTGTCCGCCACCCGGGGCGCCCTATTTACCGAAGAGACGAAGCGGGCGTTGCCCTTCCCGCCCCGGCCCCCCCGGGCTACGGCGAGCCTCTGCCGGTGGAAGACCAGGTCGCCCACCACAGAGCCGTCGTCTTTCTTCACCACGGTACCCACAGGCACTCTCACCACCAGGTCGGCCCCGGCGGCGCCATGCATATTTTTGCTTTTGCCCGGCTCGCCCGGCGCGGCGTTGTAGTGCTTTCTGTACCGGAAGTCCACCAGGGTCCTGAGCCCTTCGTCGGCGACGAAGACGACGCTTCCGCCTTTTCCGCCGTCGCCGCCGGAAGGCCCCCCGGCGGGCACATACTTCTCCCGGCGGAAAGACACCATGCCGTCGCCGCCTTTACCGGCTTTCACGAATATTTTCGCGTAATCGTAAAACAATTCCTTGCTCCGTAAAATGCTGTCGCCGCCGGAAGCGAAACACACCGCAGATAGTATGTTTCGTTTCCGGCGGCGCCAAAGTTAAGTGGATATCGAGCTGCCTGCCCGGGTCTCCGATGCTTTGCGTTATCGCGGGATAAGAACCGCAAATCAGCAAGGCGTCAAGCGTTATGGGACACAACTCTCTCCGGGTATATGCTGACTCTTTTCCGGCTTTTGTCGAGATGCTCGAATTTGACATATCCGTCGATGAGGGCAAAAAGGGTATCGTCCTTCCCCAGCCCTACATTTGTACCGGGATGTATCTTCGTGCCTCTCTGGCGGACGATGATATTGCCGGCGGTCACCAGCTGCCCGTCGTATCTCTTCACGCCCAGCCTCTGGGCGGCGGAATCCCTGCCGTTGCGGGAGCTCCCCACGCCTTTCTTATGGGCAAAAAGCTGTAGATCCATTCTGATCATGACACTCACCTCCTGTAGGCTAAATCGATATGCTTCCTGTGGCTCTTCCGTATCGCCTCCAGGCCCAGGGCCATGGCGTATAGCATCGCCTGCGCCTCGGCCGCCCCGGTCTCGGGAAAGCTCCCGTCGAGCCGACAGTAAATCAGGCCCTGAGGCAGTATGCGGTAATTGACACTCCCCGGAAACCGCCGGGCGAGCCCCATCACCGCCGCCGTAGCGACGGCGGATACCCCCGCGCAGACGATATCCGCGCCTTGGGGGGCATAGCGGGCGTGGCCCCAGACCAGGAAACCTTCTATATGATCCTTGCTTCCTTTGAGCCTGATCCTGATCATTCGTCCCGGGCGCCGTCCGCGGCGGGCTCTTCCGTAGCCGGAGCTTCTTCTGCAGCAGCTTCTTCTGCAGAAGAAGCTGCTGCAGCGGCAGCCTCTTCCGCAGCCGGGGCTTCGCTGGCTACAGCCTCCTCGGCTACAGTAGCCTCGTTGACCGGCTTAACCTCTTCCGCGGCCTGCATCTCCTGCGCCGCGACGGCTTCGCTAACCGCAACCTCCTCAGCCACGGCAGCCTCGCCCACCGGCTTGGCCTCCTCCGCGGCTTTCGCCTCAGCCGCCTTGGATCGTCTCGCCGGCTTGGCTTCTTTTGCCGGCTTTGCCTCGGCAGTCGCTTCGTCAACCGCGGCGGCCTGTGCCACGCCGTCCACATATATCCCGTCGATGACGACTTTGGAGTATGGCTGGCGGTGCCCCCGCAGCTTGCGATACTTCTTCTTCGGCTTATACTTGAAGACCAGTATCTTCTCGCCCTTGCCTTGCTCCACGACCTTAAGGACGACCTTAGCGTTCTCCACATAAGGCTTTCCTACGGTGAAGCCGCCAGGCTGCCCTAAAGCCAGCACCTTGGTCACCTCGACGGTATCCCCCGCCTCGGCGTCGAGCTTCTCCACCGTCAGTACGTCGCCCTGCTGGACTTTGTATTGTTTGCCGCCGGTTTCCATGATTACGTACATTCTTACACCTCCTGACCTGGTCTCGCCGCCCCGAAGGCAGTCGTTAGCATCCCGACATTTAGCCCGGCTATTGTGCCGGAGCCCCGGGCGAGCGGTTTGGCAGGCTTCTGTACTGCGCCGTGCAGTACTTGCATCCGGGATAACCGGCGCCTACGTCAGATGATGATATCATTTTCCCCCGCGCTTGTCAAATGGATTTTACCTGGGATATATTGCCATTTCTTCCAGCGCTTTGAGCGGGATGCGGCCTTTACCGTCGCAATGGGGGCATACGATCTCCCATGTGCTATGCAGCGGCTGGCCGACCTTCTTACGGGTGATCTCCACCAGGCCCAGGGGGCTGAACCCCAGGATATGGGTCTTGATCCTGTCTTTGTTCAGCTCGTCGATGAGCACATCCAATATCTTTTGCTTGTGGCTCTCATTGTCCATATCGATAAAGTCGATGATGATGATCCCGCCTATGTTACGTATCCTCAGCTGGCGCGCTATCTCCCGGGCCGCCTCCATATTGGTCCTCAGTATAGTGTCCGTAAGGTCTGTGCTGCCCACGTACTTGCCGGTATTGACGTCGATGACGGTCATGGCTTCCGTACGGTCGATGATCAGGTAGCTCCCGTTTTTCATCCAGACTTTACGGTCGAGAGCGGCGTCCATTTCCTGAGCGATGGAGTATTTCTCAAACATCTCCTCCATGTTGCACACGAAGACCTTCCGCTTCAGGCGCGGCTCCATGATATCCAGGTACCCCAGCACTTCATTGTATAACGCCCGGGAATTCACCATCAGCCGGTTGATCTCCGTAGAGAATACATCCCTGAGTATCCGCTGGCAGAGGCCCATGTCTTTGAAGATGAGACCCTTCGCCACCCCCTGATCGAAGCGGTTCCTGACCCCTTCCCATATCATCATGAGCTGCTCCTGGTCCTGTATCAGCTCTTCCCGGGAAGCCCCTTCCCCTATGGTCCGGACGATGAGCCCCATATCCTGCGGCTTCAACTCCTCAGCCAGGGACTGGAGCCGCAGGCGCTCGGCCGGCTTCTGTATCCGCCTGGATACCGCGCAGTGCTCCACCGCGGGCATCAGCACCAGATAACGCCCCGGCAGGGTGATCTGGGCGGTGATCCTGGCGCCTTTTGAGCCGGCAGGCTCCTTCGTTATCTGCACCATCAGCTCCTGGCCTTCCTTCAGCAGACCCTGTATAGGTATATCCCCGGAGCACGCAGCCGGTACAGAGGTATCCGTCCGGGCGTCGTCCACATAGAGGAAGGCGTTTTTCTCCAGCCCGATATCCACGAAAGCCGCCTGCATGCCGGGCAGGATGTTTTTCACGACGCCTTTATATATGTTGCCCACCACGCGCCTGTCCGATTCCCGCTCCAGGTACAGCTCCGCCAGGCGGCCTTCCTCCACCACCGCCACGGTGGTCTCATTATCCTCCGAACGCATCAATAGCTCTCTGCGCATATTATACCGCGACTCCTTCCATCGGGCTAAAGGTCTTGCCATCCTGCCGGATCAGCAGAGCCGTGCGGCAAATAGCCGGAGGCGCGGCAGCTTCGAATCCCCCCGCCGCGCATATCATCTCCCAAAGCTCCCGGGGCTGCAGCTGCCCCCCGGCTGTCATGCCCAGCTCCGCCTCGATGGCGACGATCCTGCCTGCCCCGCCGCTGCCTGCCCCACCGCTGCTTGCCCCGTCGCTTCCCGCTCCGACGGCGATGGCGCCGGCGCTGTCGGCGTTCAACCCGCCAGCGCCCGCCCAGGCAGCACCCGCCTCCTCGACTATCTCGATGCGCCGGACGAGCCCGCGCACCTCCTTGGCGGGTATAGGCTTTTTCCCCGGCTTCAGCTTCGGCTTACGCCACAGTTCCCCGGCTGCCAGCACCCCGGCGACGCCGGCGGCCGCCTTCTCTTCATCGCCGGCGCTCAGCCTCGCGCTTATCCTATACACCGCCAGGTTGATCGCGGAGGACAGGCTCCTGGTACCCGGGCCGATCTCCAACGCCGCGACGAACGCGAGGGCGGCGGGGAAAGCCGACTCCAGCGCCCTGCCGAAGCTCCCGATATCCACCCGGTAAGCGAGCTCTACGTCGATGTACTCCCTGCATCCGGTGACGCCCACAGCCAGGGCCGAGGCAAAGGATATCTTAGGGTGGGGGTTGAATCCTTCGGAAAAAGCAAGGGGCGCTTTCGCCCGGCGGAGGCCCCGCTCCATGGTCCGGGCTATATCCAGATGAGACAGGTACCTGCCGGCTTCCGTCTTGCTGAAGCATATCCTGACCTTCACTGATCCACCGCCTCGCCGAAAAGTACATTGCCGCCTTTGCCGGGCTGCCGCCCCGCCGCGCCTGTCTCAGTATCGCGCCCGTCTGTCTCAATATCGCGCCCGCCAGCCCATGTATCGTACGCGTCTGCCTCCGCGGCGCAGGCGCCGCAACCGGTGCAGCCGGCGTACCGGCAGTCCCCTGTGGTCTCGCCCCTGAGGGATTTCTCGTATTCCCGCCGCAGATACCCCTTGCTCACGCCATGGTCCAAATGATCCCAGGGCAGGGCGGCGTCCAGGTCATACGTCTTAACCGCCAGGGCTTCCATGTCCAGCCCCGCCTCCGCAAATACGCTCTGCCACACATCCCGCCGCAACTCTTCTGTCCAGCTGTCGAAGCGGCAGCCCCGGTTCGCGGCCGCGGCCAGCAGGGGGGCAAGCTCCCGCCCGCCCCGGGCAAATACGGCTTCCAGCATACTGGTGAAGGCGTCGTGGTAGCTATAGCTGATATGGCGGCTTTTCATAAGCTCTTTCAGCCTGGCCTGCTTCGCCTTGAGCTCCTCCTGCCCCGCCTGGCCTATCCATTGGAAAGGCGTCTGAGCTTTTGGTACGAAATTCGACACGGAGCAGGAGACCCGCAGGCCGCCCTTGCCGCCCGCGGCCCTTATTGCCTGGTTGCCCGAACGAACCACCTTCTCGCAGAGGCCGGCTATGGCGTCCACATCTTCCATCGTCTCCCCCGGGAGGCCGATCATGAAGTATAGCTTTATCTGCCGCCAGCCCGCAGATACCGCTTTCATTACCGTAGACAAAAGGGCTTCCTCTTCGACGCCTTTGTTGATGGCGTCCCTCATCCGCTGGCTGCCCGCTTCCGGGGCGAAGGTAAAGCCCGTTTTCCGCACTTTGCGTATTTCATTTGCCAGGTCCACGGAGAAATGGTTCGCCCGCAGCGAGGGCAGGGATATACTGATCCTCTCCCCGGCGAACTCGGCGGAAATCTCCCTGACGATATCCCCTATGCAGGTATGATCCGAGCTGGAAAGGGAGGTCAGGGATATCTCCCTGTGCCCGGTGCTTTCCTTGATGGCCCTGGCCTGCTTCATCAGCGTATCCTTGCTCCGCTCCCGCACCGGCCGGTAGATCATCCCGGCTTGGCAAAAGCGGCAGCCCCTGGTGCAGCCCCTCAGTATCTCCAGCATCATGCGGTCATGGACCACCTCGATGTACGGCACGAGCGGGGCAAGGGGGTACGCGGCTCCTTCGATGCTGCCAAGGCGCGCTTTCCTTACCTTTTGCCCTTTCATGGAGGGCACATATACCCCCGGCATGGCCGCCAGATCCCTGAGCAGGCTCACCCTGCCGCCCCGCCCGGGGCCCTTCGCGTTGTGGGCGGCGACTACTTCCAGAAGCGCCGGCAGGAGCTCTTCCCCCTCCCCCGCCACGATGGCGTCCAGAAAGGGCGCCATCGGCTCTGCGTTTGCCGCGCAGGGCCCGCCGGCTATGACGAGCGGCGCGTCTTCGCCCCGCTCCTCCGCCCAATATGGGATCCTGGCAAGCTTCAGCATTTGCAGGACGTTGGTATAGCTCATCTCGTGCTGAAGGGTGAAGCCCACGCAGTCGAAAGCCTCCGCCGGCTCGCCTGATTCCAGCCCATATAAAGGTATGCCCTCCCGGGTCATCACGGATTCCATATCCTTCCATGGCGAGAAACACCGCTCCATCAGCATATCCGGCCTGCGATTCACCGCTTCGTACAGGATATGCATGCCCAGATGGGACATGCCGACTTCATACACGTCCGGAAAGCCAAAGAGGAAACGGCACTTCACCGCTCCCCAGTCTTTCTTCACTTGATTGAATTCGTCCCCCAGGTATCGCTGGGGTTTCTCTACCTGTCCCAGAAAGGGCCTTATCCGCCCCTTGCAGTCCGCCATAGAATCGCCCTGCCCATTCAAAACTGGTACGCCGCCGCAATCAACGATCCCGAGGGATCAATGCACCCCGCCGTTGATATCGATGCACGCGCCGTTGATATACGCGGCTTCATCCGTGCACAGATAGCAGATCAGGCTCGCCACCTGCTCGGGCTTGCCCAGCCCGGGGCCGTCGCCGCCCTTGGGGAGGTTAGCCGTCATAGCGGTCTCTATCCCCCCCGGCACGATGCAATTCACGGTAATATTCTTGCGCCGCTCCTCCCTGGCCAGGGTTTTCGTCATGGCGTAGAGGCCGCCCTTGGCCGCCGCGTAGTTGGACTGCCCTACGGCGCCGTAGACGGCGATGGACGATATGAAAATGATCCGGCCGTACTCCTGCTCCCGCATGGGGTTGATGACCTCCCTGGTGCAGTGGTAAGCGCCGTTCAAGTCCACGCCGACCACGCTGTCCCAGTTGTCGTCGCTCATCTTATGGAACATAGCGTCCCTGGCGATGCCCGCGTTATTGATCATAAAGTCGATCCTGCCGAACTTTTCGTACACTTGCTGTATAGCCGCCCGCGCGCCTTCCCTGTGGGCTACATTGCACTTGAGCGCAAACAACCTGCCCCCGGATGGGTCAAGCTCCCCGGTATAAGGCACATCCGCCATATCCAGCACCGCCACGCCGGCCGCCCCGTCCGCCATCAGACACCTGACGATAGCCTCGCCTATACCCTGGCTCCCGCCGGTTACCACCGCGTATTTCCCGGTAAAATCAAACATGTTGCACCGACCTCCATTTCTAGCTGTGTTGTACAAATCGCGCGACAGATGGTATAGGTTATTATATCATATGAAGCAACGCGCAATATGATATAATCTGCCATGTCGGGCGGTTCTCCCAGAGGGAGGAGCCCGGCGGCAATTAAATCTGTATAATAACCGCAGAACCAGCGCGCCCGGTGGTTATTATATCATAGTTTTTTTCCATTATTCGTGCTAATATATTCGCAGATATCCGAAAGGCAGACTTTATTATGCCAAATATCATTGACACGCTCCAACAACGCATCCTCATTGCCGACGGCGCCATGGGCACCATGCTGCTCGGCAGGGGCCTGCCCCCGGGCGTGAGCCCCGAAGCCTGGATGCTGCAGAACCCGGATAAAGTCCTGGACGTCATGGCGGCTTACGTCAAAGCCGGCGCGGAGATCGTCGAGACCAACACTTTCGGGGGAAGCCGGCTGAAGCTGGCGGAGTCCGGTCAAGGGGATAGTGTAAACGCCGTAAACGGGGCGGCGGTAAAGCTGGCGAAGCAGGCAGCGGGGCCCGACCGATTCGTAGCCGGCGTCATCGGTCCGAGCGGGCGCTTTCCCGAGCCGGTGGGCGGCGTCCCTCTTGAAGAGCTCATAGACGTCTTCGCCCAGCAGGCGCAAGCCCTCTCCCTGGCCGGCGCCGACCTGATCCTCATCCAGACTTTCTCCGACCTGGGGGAAGCCCGGGCGGCATACCTGGGCGCCCGTAAGGTGACGAACCTGCCGGTGGCCGTGTCCCTGACCTACGGTACGGACCGGCGCACCCTTACCGGCGCCGACCCGGAGACCGTAGCCGCGGTGTTTACCGCCCTGGGCGCGGACATACTCGGCGTCAACTGCTCCACCGGGCCGTCGGAAATGCTGGAGATCATCAGCCGCTACCGGAAGGTCAGCAAGCTCCCCCTTCTGGCGGAGCCTAACGCCGGTATACCCACTCTGATCGACGGAAAGCCGGTATACCCCATGACGCCGGAGGATTTCACATTCTTCGTCCCCTTGTTCCTGAAGGCGGGCGTCCGTTACCTGGGGGGCTGCTGCGGCACGGCCCCGCCCCATATAAAGGCAATGGCGGAAGCCGCCGCGGGCTGGGACGGCGAAGTCATCCCCCCGCCTCAGACGCCGCCCTCTATGCTTACCTCCCGCTCCCGGGCTATCGCCCTGGGCGCCGGGCAGCCCCCCCGCATGATTGGGGAGCGGCTGAATCCCACAGCCAGAGAAAGCATCTCCTCGGCTCTCGCGAATGGCGATTTTGACGTCTTCGTGCGGGAAGGGGCCCGCCAGATGCAAGCGGGCGCAGATCTTCTGGATGTGAACGCCGGCCTTCCGGGCGCCGATGAAGCGGCAAGCCTGACGCAAATCATCCTCCGTCTCCAGCAGTCCCCGGACGCCCCCCTGGTCATCGACACCGTCGATCCGGCGGCCCTGGAGCAGGCCTTGCTCCACTATCACGGTAAAGCCCTTGTCAACTCCGTCAACGGCAGTGAATCAAGCCTGGCGGCCGTCCTGCCTCTGGCGAAGCATTACGGCGCGGCTGTGATAGGCTTGACCCTGGACGAAGGCGGCATACCCGAGAAGGCGGAAGAGCGGCTTCGCATAGCCGAACGCATCCTGGAGAGGGCTGTGGCCGAAGGTATACCGAAAGAAGACGTCTACATCGACTGCCTTGTCATGGCGGCGGCTACCGGGCCGCGTTTCGCGGAAGAGACCGTCAGGGCCCTCGCTCAGGTTAAAGGCAAGCTCGGCCTCGCTACTGTGCTGGGGATCAACAATATCTCCCACGGCATGCCGGACCGCCACTGGCTGAACCAGGCGTACCTGGCCCATGCCCTGGCTACCGGCGCGGACCTGGTCTTCGCCAACCCCCTGGACCCCGGCGCCAGGAAAGCCTTCGCCTCCGGCGCCTTCCTGGCGGGAAGGGACCCAAATGGTGAAGCATATATCCGGCAGGCACAAAAGGAAGCCGCCCTCGAAGGCGGCGCCGACGCCTATCCGGGCGCGGCAAGTATTGCAGGCCAGGCAGACGCGGCAGGCCAAGCGGACGCGGCGGGCAAATCCGGCGAGCCGGGTATGGTCGGCGCGGCAAACATTACCGGCGCCGCTGCCCGGGCGGCCCTTGACCGATCCGCGCTCATCCAGGCCATCACGGTGGACGACCGGCAGAGCATACGGGCTTTGCTTGAGCCCCTAATCCCGGATACAAGCTTCGGCGAGCTGGTCGATATGAGCATTATCCCGGCGCTGAACTCCGCCGGCGAATCCTACGCCGGGGGCGTCTCCTTCCTGCCCCAGCTCCTCCTGGCCGCCGACGGCGCCGGATACGCCTTTGAGTATCTGAAAGCCGCCATGCCGGCCGCCGCGTCGGCGGTGCTGGAAACGGTGGTACTGGGCGCCGTCGAAGGCGACGTCCACGACATCGGCAAAAACATCGCCAAAGCCTTGCTGTCCAGCTACGGCTATCAGGTCGTAGACCTGGGAAAAAACGTCCCCGCCGAAGAATTCGTCAAGGCGGTCTTGAAGCATAACGCCAGCATACTGGGGTTGTCCGCCCTGATGACCACCACCATGACGGAGATGGGGCCGGTGATACGGCGGATCCGTGAGGTAAGCCCGGGCACCAAGGTCATTGTAGGCGGCGCCGTCCTCACTCAGGAGTACGCGCAAGCCATCGGCGCCGACGCGTACATCAGCGACGCGGCTGAAGCCCACCGCGTCATACGCCGCTTGCTGGACGGCGAGGCCCCGAAGGAGCCGGCTCTCCCCGAAGTCGTCTGAGGCGGTCACCGCTCCTTCTCGTATATCCCTTGCAGCCGGATGATCGTCCCGTCCGAGGTCAGCTCGCTGAACAATATCAGATAGCGGCCGGTAAAGTTGAATACCAGCCTGTCCTTATCCCCCGACGCCGCGTTGTCCGCCCAATAGTGGCCGTCGTCGATTTTATGCAGGCTTTTTCTGACCAAAGGCTCCTCTTCCCTGCCCCTCAGCACATTGGCGTAAGCGAAGGTCATAACCCCGCCATCTTCGGCCACCCTTATGACCTGCGCGCCGCCCATCGTATAGACGCCGGCGACGCCGCCCGTATCCGCGCCCCCGGCAAACACGACGGGGTTTTCATACATAACCGGATGGGACTTTACGAACTGAAACGCCTCTTGGGACATCAGCCCTTTGTCGGCTTTAGACGTCCGGTAGTACGTGCTTTCCTTTTCGCTGCTGTAGTAGGTGAGGCTCGTGTCCTCGTCGCTCATCTCCAGCAGCAGCAGGTCGCGTATATCCCCGCCCTCTAAGCTGCAAGCAGGCATCACATATACGCCACCGTCGGGGTCGCAGTACAGCTCCATATAGCCGGGATAGTACTCTTGAAACGCCCCGGAGGCGTCTTCGTATATATCCCCGGCTATGGCGCGGATCTTGCTCCCCGCGTCGTCCCGCTCCAGCAGGGCCGCGGGCTTCTCATGCCCGGACGCTATCTGCGCGAAGAGCCGGTACAGGCTGCCGTCTCCCAGAGCCGCCGCGCCGGTTATGGCGCCACCGGCGCCATCCGATACGCCCGCCGCCACCGATGCCGCGCCCCCAAACGCCTCCGATGCGCCTGCCGCCTGGCTTAGTCCCGCCCCTCCGGCGCCGTCGCTCTTGCGCGAAGCCAAACCGCCGACGCTTGTGACCAGGCTGCCAACGCCGCCGCCGAAGCGGGCGACGGCAAAGAAAACCCCGGCGCATACGAGGAGGGCGGCCAGGGCTATCGCCGCTACTTTGCCGAAAGCTAATCCCCCCGGCTTCAGCGCTTTCCTGAGGGCGGATACGCTTTGGTAGCGCTTGCCGGGGTCGGGCAACGCGCATCTGTCGGCGACTTTTCGCAGCTTTTCGCTCACCGTACCGCCGCCTTGCCCCTTGCCCATACCGTCGCCTTGCCCTCCGCCATCCGCTATCATCCCGCGAAGCAAGACCCCCGCCGCGTATATGTCCGCCCGCGGGTCCGCCGTGCCGCCGCGGCCCTCTGGCGCGGCCGGATCCCCCGACGTGTTGAAGTCAAGAAGCTTCAGCGCCCCGTTTGGGGAAATGATGATTTTATCCGGCTGTATATCCCCCAGTACGATGGGCGGCTTCTGGCTGTGCAGGTAAACTAAAGTGTCGCAAAGCTGCGCCATATAGTCCGCCGCCTTGCCCTCCGTCAGCGGGCCGTTCTCCAGCAGGGACTGCAGGGTCTGCCCCCTCACATAGTCCTCGATGACGATTATACTGCTCCCCTCGCGAAACACGTCGTATATCCGCACAAGGTTCTCATGTTTCAGGAAGATGAGCCTTGAGTAGAAGTCCAGATGCTCGTCGCTGAAGAGCCTCTTTCTCACATAAGACCGGTTTGCGGCCTCGTCCTTGATGATGTGTATCCTTTTGGTCTCGCTTTCCGATATAAGCCGGACCTCTTTATAAGAAGCGTATTTGTTCTTTTTGTCTTCCGCCATGATTTTTCTCCAAACGATTCCCGCGCAAACGCGCTGTTTAGCATTTATGCTAACATTATTTTACGATAAAAATAGTCTGCCGCGCAAGAGCCATCAAGGCCTGAAATACACGGAAATATTGATTGACCAGACAACTCTTCCGTGCTAGAATAAGGCTTGCCGGGCGAGAGTGGCGGAATAGGCAGACGCGCCAGCTTGAGGTGCTGGTGCCCGTAATGGGTGTGTGGGTTCAAGTCCCGTCTCTCGCACTTTCTAGTGCTAAACCAGAGATCGTTGATGTCTCTGGTTTTTAAATAACCGCGAACGCTTAAGGAGACTGGTTTTTCCATGACGACCCGAACCGGACTATACAAACTGCTCCATATCCCCGTTTTCGCCGCCCTGTCCCTGTTTTTGTTTTTCTTCGCCCCCGTGGTATTTTTAAACAGGATACTGGCTCTGGCGGCCTGCGCCGGGGTCTTGCTCGGTATGCTTCCGAATAAAAAAGCGCAGACGGGCATAACGCCTACGGAAGCCGGCCCGGCGTCCGGACCTGTCCCCCGCATCGCCCGCATTGCAGTCTTTCTCGCCGCCGCTTTCTACCTGGATTTCGCCGTCTTCGGCTTTGACCTTTTCTTCACGCCAAACGGGCTTACGGAAGGCTCCTTGCCGCGGCTTGCCTATCTTGGGCTCGGTTTTGCCTGGTCCTGTTATGCCTTGCGCGCCGCCCTTCGTCCGTTCGCGTCTACGGGCGCCGGCGCCGGCGCCCGCGCCCCCGCCTCCGTCTTCCTGCCCGCCGCCCAGCCGATCAGGGGCTACCTGGTGAAGTGGCTTACCCTCTTCGCCCTCCTTTTCGCGGCGCTGATGGTCTGGCAGAAGGCTTACAACCCGGCGGTCTTATCCTATGACTCCTGGGAGTACTTAGCCGGGTGGCGGGGGTATCTGGGCGGCTGGTCATGGGCGGAAGGCTCGTTTCTGAAAGGCCGCTCCATCCCCTATGTATTCCTGGTATCCTGGGTCTGCGCCCTCGCGCCCACAGCGCCGGAAGTAGCCTGGGTCGTCGTCGCCCAGGGCGCGGCTTTCGCGGTTATGCTCTCTACGGTACTGATGTACTTTCATCAGCAAAGGATACGGTTCAAGTACCTCCTCGCTTGCGCCGTACTCCTCCCTCTGATCCCTTCATTCGGCCTGCACACCGTAGTGGTCTGGTGCGACCTGGCTTGCGGCATATCCTTTCTTTGGCTTGCCTGGGTCTTGCTCAGAATCACGGAGACGCCATCTGCCTGGATATCCCAAGCGCCGGTTGCCGACATATCCCACAGACCATCTGCCGGGAGCCTTTCCCTCTGTGTGCAGCTCTGCCTGGCGCTGACCTTAGTCTACTTTGCCCGGCCCAACACCTTCCTCGCCTATCTGGTTACGGCCCCCGTCCTCGCCGCCTTATTTCTGCTGCGTAAGAAATGGTCCTTACTGGCCGCCGTTGCATTGTCCGCCGTACTGGTGCTGGCCATCCGCTTCCCCGGTTATCGCGCTCTGGGCGCGGCGGACTACCCCCACCTTGAGGAGCACAAGTACTTCGCCTCCATGCATGATATGCACGCCACATACTATAACGGCGGGGTATTTTCCGGCAAGACCCTCGCCGCCTTGAAGAAATATATCCCGGAGATAGACGCCCCCGCCACCCTTGAGCGCTTCTATCCCGACTGGGTCGTTAAAGACCATTACGCCCTGAGTGAACTGGCGACAGGGGAGTTCATCGCCATGTACGCCGACAGTTTTATCCGCAACCCGGTCAAAATGGCTAAATCCATGCTTTACCGGAATCGCGCGTACTGGGTCGTCGACGCGAAAGCCGACGTCAACGGCGTCAACTACACCGATATCTACGACCCGGCTTCCGGCGCCTATGGCCTGCAGGCCCCGGATATCGGCGCTTACCGGCAGGAAAGCCTATTGACGGGGGTTTTGGATAAATACACCGCTATGATGAGTACGCCGCTGCCCGCCGCCTTCTTCTGGCGGTTTGGCGTCTGGACGGCGCTGATGGTCGTCACGGCGGCAGCGCTGTTCACCCGGGGCCGATATGCCCGGCTGCTCATCTTTCTCCCGGTATCCGTTTATATAGCCACACTGCTTATCACAAGCGGCTGGACGGATTACCGCTATGGCTTGCCGGTATTCTTCACCGGCCTGTTCCTGCCCCCCGCCCTTATATTTGATGAGCTGCGCCCATAGACCCAAGGCGGCGCGGCCTGAGCCGGATCTATCCGGCCCCAAGGAGGTCAGATGAGGATACTGGCGATCGTCCCCTGCTATAATGAAGCGCAAAGCCTGAAGCGGACCGTAGACCGGCTGCGGGAGGCTGCGCCGGAGGTGGATTTCATCGTCGTGGACGACGGCTCCCGGGATCGCACCGGCCAGGTCTGCGCGGACAACGGCTACCCCGTGATCACCATGCCCTTCAACCTCGGGCTCGCCAACGCCGTGCAGACGGGCATGCGCTACGCCCGCGCCAACGGGTACGACATGGCGCTGCAGTACGACGGGGACGGCCAGCATAAGCCGGAGTACATCGGCGCTATGGCCCGGCTCATGGGGGAAAGCTCCGCCGACGTCGTCGTCGGCTCCCGGTACATGGCGGATAAGCCCCGCGGCTTGCGGGGCCTCGGCGGAAAGCTGCTGGGCGCGGCTATCCGTGTGACCACGGGCCAAAGCCTGACCGACCCTACTTCAGGCTTTCGTTTGTACAACCGCGACATGATCGGGCGCTTCGCGGATCATATGAATTACGGGCCGGAGCCGGACACCTTAGCCTACTTGATGAAGCGGGGCGCCAGGATCGTAGAGGTACCCGTTGTCATGGCAGAGCGTACGGCCGGGCGCAGCTACCTCAACGCACTGGCCGCCGCAAACTATATGCTTCGCATGTTCGTTTCCATCATCATTATCCACTGGTTCAGGATATAAAGCGCGCCTGCCTTGCCGGACATGAGCTGCCCGGCCTGACGGGCGATCCGCGACTTGATTATGGGAGGGTTGACATTGACGGTTTTTTTCAGGCTGCTGCTACTTATCGTCTCCATAGGCACGCTGATTTTCGTCCTCGGCCGCGTGCGCAAAGCCCAGGCGCAGATCGAAAGCGTTGTGTTTTGGATACTCTTCATGCTCGGGCTGGTGGCGGTGAGCGCCTTTCCCGGCGCCGTCGTTTATGTATCGGGGCTCATCGGCGTGGAGAGCCCGGCAAACTTCGTGTTTCTCTGCATCATCTTTCTGCTGCTTCTAAAGGTTTTCAACATGTCCCTACTTATGTCGAAGCTGGAATACCAGATCCGGCAGTTGACGCAAAGGATAGCCCTGGATGAAGAAAACCGGGGGGAAAGCGCCGCTCGCGGCGTTGCCCCCCCGGTTGACTAGTACTCTGCCAAGCCTAAAATTTCGCAAATATTTGATCGCTCTCCGAACGCTACTCTGAGGAAGGCCCGGCGGATATCTTATCCCGCTGCAGATATTCCTTCGTGAGGGTAACGACCGTCTTGTAGAGCAGCAGCAGCGCCAGCAGGTTGGGGATGGCCATAAGCCCGTTTAGCGTATCCGCCACGTCCCATACGAATGTCAGCCCGCCCACGGCGCCTACGATGGTCAGCGCGCAGAAGAATATCCGGTACCCCAGGTCGATGGTCTTCTGGTTGCCCGTGAGGTAACCCAGGCATTGCTGGCCGTAGTATGTCCAGCCAAGGATAGTGGAGCCGGCAAAGCATAGTATGGCGACGGATACGAACATGCTGCCGAATGAGCCAAAGGTCCCGGAAAACGCCGCGAGTGTGAGATCCGCGCCGGCGAGGCCCTGGTTATATAAGCCTGACGTCACGATGACCAGAGCGGACAGCGAGCAGATCACGATGGTGTCCACAAACACCTCAAACACGCCCCAGAGGCCCTGCTGCACAGGGTCTTTCTCATTGGAAGCGGCGTGGGCTATAGGCGCCGAGCCAAGGCCCGCTTCATTGGAGAAAACGCCCCTGGCTATGCCGTAACGCATAGCCCGCATGATCACGTAACCCATGATGCCGCCCTCCACGGCTTCCGTGGAAAACGCGCCGCTGAATATCAGCCCGAAGGCGCCCGGGAGCTTACCCGCGTTGATGATCAGGATGATCACGCTGCCGATGATGTAGAATACCGCCATGAAGGGCACCAGTTTCTCCGTGACGGAAGCGATGCGCTTGATGCCCCCGATGATGACCAGGGCGCACAAGGCGGCGATGACTACGCCTGTGACCCAGACGGGTATCCCGAAGGTCTCCTGAAAAGAACCGGCAATGGCGTTGGCCTGGGTCATATTGCCGATACCGAAAGCCGCCAACGCGCCAAATATAGCAAAAATCACCGCGAGCCACTTCATCTTGAGGCCCTTCTCGATGTAGTACATAGGCCCGCCGTGATGGGTGCCGTCCGCGTCTATCTCACGGTACTTCACCGCCAGCACGACTTCGGCGTACTTGGTCATCATCCCGAAGAATCCGGACACCCACATCCAGAATACAGCCCCGGGCCCGCCCCGGTAGATCGCCGTCGCCACGCCCACGATGTTGCCCGTGCCGACTGTGGACGCCAGCGCGGTAGTGACCGCCTGGAAAGGTGTGATATTCGCCTCGTCGGCCCCGGCTTTCCCCTTCATCTGAAGGATGAGCTGGCTGAAGGTGGCTTTCCACCAGACCTTGATCTTCGTTACCTGAAAGACGCCGGTGAGTATCGTCAGGAATACCCCCGTCCCCACCAGGAAGAACAACATATAAGGGCCCCATACGATGTCGTTGATAAAACTGTTGACCTGTTCGGCCACTTCCATGAATCCCATGATCATTTCCTCCTCTTGCTTATGACATGTCCGGATAAAATAAGAAAAATACTTTATGATATTAAACCAATAACGTCCACATGTCAAATCCTGCGGCGCTCTCCGGGCATGTTTGACTAATGTATACTTATATGGGTATAATTTCGGTAAGGGCAAACCCGGCTGGCAGGACCGCCGGAAACGCCCGAATAATCAAGGAGGTGCTTATCAGATGAAAGTTTTTGAGAAAATGGGCCGGGAAAACACCGACGAGACAAGCCGGCTGGCTGTCGAACGGGCTATGGCTATGGGCAGCGCCCACATCGTGACCGCCACGTCCACCGGGGCCGCCGGCGTCAGGTTTTGCGAGATCGCGAAGGAAATGGGTTTCAGCGGCAAAGTGGTCGTCGTCACCCACGCCTGGGGCTCCATGAAGCCCGGGGAAAACCGTATGCTGCCCGAGAACCGCGCCGCCCTGGAGAAGCACGGCGCCGTCCTCGTAACCGCAGCCCATGCCCTCTCCGGCGTAGAGCGGGCGATGAGCACAAAGTTTCACGGCGCATACCCTGCGGAGATCATCGCCCATTCGCTGCGGATGCTGTCCCAGGGGATGAAGGTCGTGGTGGAGATCGGCTCCATGGCCCTGGACAACGGCGCCATCCCATACGGCGAGCCCATCGTATGTGTAGGGGGCACGGGGAGCGGGCTGGATACAGCCGTTGTGATGAACCCCGCCCACGCCAACGCCATCTTCGACACAAAGATCCACGAGATCCTTTGCATGCCTTACTAAGATGAGCTATGCCCGCGACCTGCTACAGCGCGTAATAAGGAAGGACGGCTTATGAATCTATTATTGCTCAATACCGGCGTCTTCACCATCAGCGATGAAGAACTGGCCCTCCTGGAAAAAGAAGCCCCCGGGCTTCATGTCTCGCAAGCCTCCGCCGCTCAGGCGACGGACGGGCAAATGAGCGAGGCGGAGGTCATATTCGGCTGGCCGGAAGCGAAGCGCCTGCACCTGGCTAAAAAGTTGAGATGGCTGCATACCCCTTCGGCGGGGATCGACATGTTTGCCGACCACAGCCTTTTCGCCAACCCGGACGTGATCGTTACCAGGTCGAAGGACGTGTTCAACATCCAGATAGCCGAGCATGTCATCATGTTATTCCTCGCCCTCAACCGCGGCCTCATCCGCTGCGTCCAGTCCACTCTGGAAGGCAAGTGGGCCAGGATATCCGACCAGCTGGAGCTCACCGGCGCTACCGTGCTTATCGTTGGCGCGGGCGCCATCGGCGGCGAGCTGGCGAAGCAGCTTCAGGGCTTCCAGTGCAGGGTCATAGGCATCCGGCGCGACCCGTCGGTCAAGCCCGCGTTTTTCCACGAGATGTACGCCGAAGGGGATCTGGACGCCAAGCTGCCTGAAGCGGACTATGTGGCCCTCTGCCTCCCCAGGACGCCGGACACGAAAGGCATGTTCGACTACCGGCGCTTCACGCTCATGAAGCCAGGCGCCATCATCTCAAATATCGGCAGAGGCGACGCCATCGTCTCGGAAGACCTTGACCGCGCGCTCAGGGAAGGTCTTATCTTCGGCGCGGGCCTTGACGTCACCGAGCCGGAGCCTCTACCCGAAGGGCACCCCCTGTGGAGCGCGCCGAATGTGATCATCACATCCCATAGCTCCGGCTTCAGCGTCAACGCCAACAAAAGGCGCTTCGAGGTCTTCTATGATTTATGGAAGCGCTACAACGCCGGCCTCCCCATGCACAGCATCCTGGATTTCGGCAAAGGGTACTAAAAGAAGCCGCGCCGCCCTATAAGCGCATCATTCGCATACACTGGGGCGGCGCGGTTATTGTATAGAGCGATAAAAGCGCGGCTTTTCCGCGTCGCGGGGCGCCGACGGCTACAGCAGCTCGCTCATGGGCTTTTCGGATAGCGCGTTCTCGATGAGCTCCTGCAAACGGTTCAGCTCGATATGTACATTGCACAGCTTCCCGTGGGTATTGTTTTCACAGACGTAGCCCGGCTGAAGGCACTCGTTCAGGAGCAAATGATCGTCTACGGCGGAAACGATGTCCAGCAGATTGATATGATCCGTCGTCTTCACCAGTTGGTAGCCTCCCGCGGAGCCGCGCAGGGACCTGACGATACCCGCGTGCTCCAGCTTCTTGAGTATCTTATACGCAAAGGGATGGGGGATATGCTCGACTATGCAGACCGACTTGACGGATTTCATCTCCATGTCCGCCAGGGCCCTTACGATACGCATCGCGTAGTCACATTCTTTTGTTAGAAACATAAAACCGCCTTGTCTTGCGAAGATCTCCCCCGCAATTCGTTCTCGCGTTTCGGCTTCCTACTGTAGCCCTCTGTTAAATTTTAGCATTATGGATAACGCAAGTCAAGAATTTGTTGTTTTTTTTCAAAACGTGATTATGTTTTTTTATGTATTCATGTATGCCCGTATATGTTTATTGCCGTATACGGTTGTCTGGATTGGATTCTTGTGGTAAAATGCAGGTTGATATAGTTCAAGGAGGTCGATTCTTAGTGAAAAAAATCATCACCGTTTCATTATTGGTCTTGCTTTTCGCGACTCTGCTGATTGGCTGCGGCTCCGGCGGGGGGCAAGGCGCGGATCAGACGAAGAGGCTGCTCATGGTGACGGGCGGTACCAGCGGTACCTACTACGCTTACGGCGGCGTCATCGCCAGTACGCTTTCCGAGAAGCTGGCGGGCATTGAGATCACGGCAAACACATCCGGCGCCTCAGCCGCTAACGCCCGCGCGCTGAAGAACAATGAGGCTGAGCTGGCTATACTGCAAAACGACGTACTGGACTACGCCTACAATGGCACCGTGGTCATGTCGGGAGACGGCGCTATGCCCATGCTCCGTACCATCGCCACCCTCTACCCCGAAGTGATACAAGTCGTGGCGACGAAAAACTCAGGCATCAAAAGCGTAGCCGACCTCAAGGGTAAGCGGGTATGCGTAGGCGACGCCGGCTCCGGCACGGAAGCCAACGCCCGCCAGGTCATGGAAGCCTATGGGCTCAGCTTCGACGACTTAGGCAAGGTGGAGAACCTTAGCTTCGGCGATGCGGCCACCGCCATGCAGAATGGCACCATCGACGCGTCCTTCACCACCGCGGGCGTGCCGAATCCGGCTATCACCGAGCTGAATAGCGCCATCGACATCGTTATCCTCCCGGTAAGCGGGGCGGAAGCGGATAAGCTCATTGCTTCTTACCCCTTCTACTCCAGGTACACCATCAAGGATTCGGACTATGGCGTGCCCGGCGTAGATACGGTAGCCATCCTTGCCACCATCGCTTGCACGGAAGGCCTGGACGCGGACATCGTTTATACCATCACCAAGGGCCTGTTTGAGAACCAAGCGGCTTTGGCGGCGGGCCACGCTAAAGGCAACGAGCTCTCCGCCAAGAGCGCGGTCCAGGGCGTCAGCGTGCCCTTCCATCCCGGCGCTGAGAAGTATTACAAGGAAGCCGGCGTCCTGAATTAATGCCGTTTCCCTTAAGAACGCAAGCCAGGGGGCGCCTGTACCACACAGGCGCCCGTATGCCGCGCTTGCGTTTTTTCTATTTCTGGCCGCTTCCCTCGTCCTGCTTTACCCGGCGCGGTGCCTGACGGCTTCGCTGGGCGGCAAGGTTTTGTTCGCCTGGCCCATCAAAGCCGGGGACTGCTTCGAGGTCACTTTCATCCATTCGTTGAATCGATCGCCTATCACCGACTTCATCGAGTGGACGGGCAGAGACATGGTGGTGCGAAAGAGCAGGTTTAGTACTTTCGGCGCCGGCGTGCCGGTCCCGGCGGAGGGCGTCGGTACGGATTTGATATTTGCCGACGGGCATTATGAGCTGATCGGCATCGATAAGCATATGCCCTTTTTCACCATTATGACCCAGGAAGCGCCCAACCATCAGGTAAGCCTTCACGGGCGTGAGGCTTCCCTCCTGGAGCTTGCGGGCTCCGGCCAGGCGGTGGACGTGGCGGTCAGGAGAATGCCGCTGCTCATCTGCCTTCTCGCCCCGGGGTATATACCTAGTACTCCGTAACACTTAAAAGTTGTCAATTCACATCACGGAGGACAAGAATGTCGATATTTGATCAGTTGAAAAAATCGGATACGGAAGCCGCCCCCGGGCAAAGGCAGTCGGGAGACGTGCCGGCCCCTGCAGGCAGCGCGGCGGATCCCGCGGACGAGGTCATCTCAGAGGAGCGACTTGCCGCTCAAGACGCGGCGGCTATACTGGAGAAGTACGACAAGGAGTCCGCCTTTCGCAATAAGCTTCCGAAGCCCCTTGAGTTAGGTATCGGCTTTATGCTGATCGGCTTTTCCTTGTTTCAGCTTTATTCCAGCATATTCACGATACAGGAGCGCCAGCTTCGCCCGGTCCATCTGATGTTTACCTTATCCCTGGTCTATCTGCTATATCCCGCGGCGAAAAAGCTCAGGCGGGACCGCATCCCCTGGTACGACTGGCTCCTTGCCGCCGCAGCCGTAGCCGTTACCCTATATATACCCGTCAATCTCCACTACCTGGTCAGAAACGTAGGCAACTACGGTACGGAGCAGATCATCGTCGGCGTCATCGGCATCCTTCTGCTCATGGAAGCCTGCCGGCGCATCGTCGGCACGCCGATCCTGATCATTGTGTCCTGTTTCCTGACCTATACGCTCTTCGGGCAGTTCATCATGGGCACCTTCGGCCATCGCGGGTATACATTGCGCCAGATCATCACCCATATGTACTTCACCTTGGAAGGCGTTTACGGCACCCCCCTGGGCGTATCGGCTACCTTTATCTTTCTGTTTATCCTCTTCGGCGCCTTTCTCGAGCAGACGGGCGTGGGTAAATTCTTCATCGACCTGGCTAACGCCATAGCCGGGAAGCGGCTGGGCGGGCCCGCCAAGGTGGCCGTCATCTCTTCGGCTTTCTTCGGCACGGTTTCCGGCTCCTCAGTGGCAAACACCGTGGGTACCGGCTCCTTCACCATCCCGGCGATGAAGAAGCTGGGATATAAGCCCGAGTTTGCCGGGGCGGTAGAAGCCGCGGCTTCCACCGGGGGGCAGATCATGCCGCCGGTCATGGGCGCCGCCGCTTTCCTGATGTCCGAGAGCACAGGTTTCCCGTACAGCCGTATCGTATTGTCCGCCGTCATCCCGGCGATCCTTTACTTCAGCGGTATCCTCATCAGCGTCCACCATGAGGCGCGCCGGGAAAGGCTCAAAGGCATGGAAGACGCCCAGGTGCCGAAAGCCGGGGAAATCATGAAGGAGCGGGGATATCTGCTTATCCCCCTCGTCTACATGATCTATATGCTTTCCTCCAGGGCTACCCCCGCCTACGCCGCTTTAGGCGCCATCCTGGCGTCCCTTATGTCGTACAGCATCAAGTGGTGGGCTCTCCTGCCTATCGGCGTCATGGTAGCCTGCAAAGAGATTTTTGTCCGGCTGCATTTTACCCGCTACGCCCTCATCGCCATCGGTATCTGGATGTGCGTCTGCCTTATCCGGCGGCGGCTTGGCTTCAAGCCCAAGGATATCATCGACGGCTTGCGCAACGGCGCCCGGGGCGTACTCATGGTCGCCACCGCCTGCGCCATGGCTGGGATCATCGTCGGCTCCGTCACCCTCACCGGGCTCGGCCTGAAGTTCGCCACCGGCCTGGCATACCTGTCCGGCGGCAATATCTATCTGCTTATGTTTTTCACTATGCTCTCGTCGCTGGTCCTGGGCATGGGCGTACCTACCACGGCAAACTATCTGATCACATCCACGATCTGCGCCCCGGCGATGATCTCCATCCTGGTGGGCATGTACGGTTTATCCGCCCCTACGGCGCCCCTCATCATGGGCGCCCATTTATTCGTGTTCTACTTCGGTATCATCGCGGATATCACGCCGCCTGTGGCCCTGGCGGCCATGGCCGGCTCAGCCATCGCCAAGGGCGAGCCCTTTAAGACAGGCGTCACCGCTACGCGCATCGCCATCGGCGCCTTCATCGTACCCTATATCTTCCTCCTGAACCCGGCTATGCTGATGATGGAGACCCACGTCCTGATCATCCTGCAGAGCCTGGGGACCGCCATGCTGGGTATGTATTCCCTGTCCGGCGCCCTGACGGGTTTCGTACAAGACGACTGCAAATGGTACGAACGCCTGCTTCTGGCGGCGAGCGGCTTGGGGATGATCTACCCCGAGACCATGACCGATTTGATCGGCCTGGCCGTGCTCGCCGTCCTATTCATCCTGCAGAGGCGGCGCTTCAAGGCGAGGGAAGCCGCCGTAGTGCTTTAAAAAGCGAGGTTGTCTGGCAAACGAAGTGTTAGCGCCCGTAGACGCCCCGCATCACTTCGCCCACCCGCCTGGAGCGGCAGTCCGGGCAGAAGCCGGCGTCGTCCAGGCCGGCGATGCCGGCGGCATGGCGGGCAGCCTCTTCCGTGGTATACGGCTCGCCGCAGCGGGAGCACTTCGCCATCTTAAACGTCCTACCCCATATCTCCCGGGTCTCCCGGGTCTGCTCCACAGGGATCGCTTTCGTGGGGCAGACTTCCGCGCAAGACCCGCAGCCGATACAACTTACAGGCGCTTCCTCATAAGGAGGCGCTACTTTTTTGATAACGCCCCTGTTGACCGTGGATATAGCGCCCGTCCCCAGTACGGCGCAGGCGCGGGCGCACAGCCCGCACATGACGCAGCGCTCGCCTGACATGGCTTCGAAGCGGCTGTCTTCAGGGACATGGTAGTAGGCGCAGAGCTGCCTGACCCGTTCGGCTTCGGGCGCGCGGAGGCGCAGCAGCGCGAGATTTTGCCGGCGTATCGCCGCGACCTCTTCTGTATCGGTGCGGACTTCGAGCCCTTCCGAGACGGGGTATACGCAGGCTGTGACTATCCTCGATCTGCTGCCTTCCCCGATCTCCACCAGGCAAAGCCTGCAGCAGCCCTGCTCGGGCAAGCCGTCGTGGTGGCAGAGGGTAGGTATAGGGATGAGGTTGCGCCGGGCTACATTCAGCACGAATTCGCCCGCTTCAGCGGGATAAGACGTCCCGTTGATCCTGATTTCCATCACGATACCACCGCCTTTTTCTGAACGTGCACAGCTCCGGATGGACAAGCGCCGCGGCAGGAGCCGCAGGCCGCGCACCCGGCCGCTTGGATAGCATGGGCTTTCCCAACCTCCCCTGATATACAGCCGGCGGGGCAAGCCTTTTGGCATAACCCGCAGCCCGTGCAGGCCGACGGGTCTATGACATAGGCGCTCAGCCCGGGGCAGACCCCTGCCCGGCAAAAGCCTTCGTGGATATGCTCCTCATACTCTTCAGGAAAGTAGTCCAGCGTAGTCAGGACCGGGTTTGCGGCAGTCTTGCCCAGGCTGCATAGGGAGCCCCCGCGCATAGCCTCCGCTATACCGCGCATCAGCTCTACGTCGCCGGGTTTTCCCTGGCCTTCGCAGACGTCGGTGAGTATCTCCAGCAGGCGCCGGAGCCCCTCCCTGCACGGCGTGCATTTGCCGCAGCTTTCCCCGCTGAGGAAAGACACGTAGTAGCGGGCGACTTCCGCCATACATACACGGTCGTCCATGACGATCATGCCGCCGGAGCCCATCATCGCCCCATGGGATTCCAGGCTGTCAAAGTCAACAGGCAGGTCAAGCATGGATCCCGGGATGCACCCCCCGGAAGGCCCGCCGGTCTGCACCGCTTTAAACGTACGATTTCTTCCCACGCCACCGCCGATGTTGAATATCAAATCCCGGAGCGTGGTCCCCATGGGGACTTCAACGAGCCCTGTGCGCCGCACATGCCCCACCAGCGCGAACACTTTCGTCCCTTTCGAGCCGTCAGTCCCCAGCGCGGCGAACTTCTCCGCGCCCTCCGCGATGATGACCGGGATGTTGGCCAGGGTCTCCACATTATTTAGCACCGTAGGCTGATCCCATAAACCGCGCTGCACGGAGCGTATATACTTCGCCCGGGGCTCCCCTACACGGCCTTCGACGGACGCCATCAAAGCCGTGGACTCGCCGCAGACGAAAGCGCCGCCGCCCCGGACGACCTCGATGTCGAAGCCCTTTCCACAGGCGGCCAGCCACCCGGCTTCCCGGGCTTGTTCGATGGCAAGGCGCACATGATGGAGGGCCAGGGCGTATTCGTCCCGGATGTAGAAAAAACCTTTCGACGCGCCCACGGCAAGGGCCGCTATGCACAAACCTTCGATGACGCTGTGGGGGTCGCCCTCCAGGATCGAGCGATCCATGAATGCCCCGGGGTCGCCTTCGTCCCCGTTGCAAATCACATACTTCGGATGGTTCGCGTAAGACGCGCACTCCCGCCATTTCCGCCCGGTGGGGAAGCCTGCCCCTCCCCTGCCGCGCAGCCCGGAGCGTTCCACCTGGGCGATGATCTCTTCGGGCGTCATCTGCCTTGCCCGCTCCAGGGCGCGGTAGCCGCCGGCGGCGGCGTAGTCGCCTATGTCCGCCGGATCGATGGTTCCGATGTTACGGAGGGCTACTTTTATTTGAGGGCGATAGAAAGGGTGCTCAGACTGGCTTTTGATCCGCACGCCGTCGTCCCGGCGGTAGAGCAGGCGCTCGAGGGGCTGCCCTGATTTTGCCGAGCTTACGATTTCCGGGACGTCCGCAGGCGCGACCTTATAATAACTCACATCGTCCGGCAGGATTTTTACGATGGGGCCGTTTTCGCAGAAACCGTTGCAGCCGGTAGATTTGATTTTTATCTCCAAGTCCGCGCCGGTTTCCTTTATGGACCGTTCCAAAGCCTCCAGGACGTCCTTGCTGCCCCCGGCGATACAACCTGTGCCGCAGCACAGAAGTAATGTCTTCATCCGGCAGCCTCCTTCCTGTATGACGCGATGAGGGCCGAAAGGGATCCCGGCGTGACTTTGCCGTAGTATTTATCACCTATCATCATCGCCGGCGCGATGCTGCACGACCCCAGGCAGTTCACCGTCTCCAAAGAGAATAAGCCGTCCGCCGTCGTCTCCCCGGCTCCGATGCCCAGCTCCCCCCTCAGGCTGCTCAGCAGGAGGGGCTCGCCTTTCAGGTGGCAGGCTGTGCCGTCGCATAAGCGGATGACGTACTTCCCCTTCGGCTTAAGGCTGAGGGCCTTGTAGAAGCTTGCCATGGCGTAGAGGGCCGACAGAGGGCGCCCAAGCCGCGCCGACGTCGCCTCCAGCCCTTCCCGGGGTACGTAACCCAACCGGCGCTGCATATCCTGCATCGCCGGCAGGGAGAAACGCTGCTCCGCCGGATAGCTTTCCAGTATTTCCTGTATGATTTCCTTCAAAAGCCTCACCTTGCCTTCCTTGACGCCGGCCCGCGTCAGCCTCCCGCTACCATGGGGAATATATGGATCGTATCGTTTTCCACAAGCGCCGCGTCCAGGCCGCCCAGATGCTCGATGTGCCGGCCGTTTACCATGAGGATCACATCCCCCGGCTCTTCCGAGCCGGGGGCGTAGATTTTCTTGCGGAGGGTCTCCCCGTACTTCGCGCACAAAGACCGGAGCAGCGTCCGCATGTCCGGCTCAGCCGGCCACGGTTCCTGCTTGCAGCCCGTGATATCACGGATATAGGCGAAATATAGAATCTTCATGCGTACCTCTGTTCGCGGATGATCCAGGCATACAGACGCGGCTGTTATACCTGTCTACCTGGCCGCGAGTTTCGAGTCAGCCAGCGCCAGTTCGCTCAGCTTCTCGCCGGTGGGCGCGCCTTCGGCATCCCAGCCCCGGACCTGATAGTATTCCGGCAGCATGACGCTTAGCTCGGCGACCTTGCCGGCGGCTACGCCTTCCGCCACCGCTTCATTCAGCAACCTCGGCGGCAGCGTGTCTTTCTCCACCCCGGCGGCGATGTTGAACATTTTCTCCAGATTCCAGATCCTCTCGCCTTTCTGCAGGAATTCATCGTCGGTGCAGGTATCGCCTACACAGGTGCGGAATTCTTCCGCCAGCTCGGGTAATCCGATGCCAAAGGTCGTGAAGAGGCAGGTTCCGCTGGAATCCACGCAGGCTGTGAGGTCCTGAAACAATTTGAGGAAAGCGGGTTTGCCTTCGGTGACCAGCTGGTCGATCTTGACCGGTACCCCCAGCAGTTCGGGGCTGGTCATATAACCTCGTACATGGCAGCCGCCCCGGTTGGACGTGGCGTACTCCAGCCCCATGCCCTGGGCGCTGCGGCCGTCGTAAGCGGGCATCTCCTGCTTCTTCGCCGTCATGGAAAGCTCGGGGGCGCCGTACATCTCGGCGAGCCGGTAGGAGCCCAGCATAAGCTTCTTGCCGAAGCCTTCGGCTTTCGCCACGAGCTCGGTCATCTTCACGATGGCTTCGCCGCTGCCGAACTCAAGGGCCATGCCGATCTCATCCTGCTTGATCAATCCGCGCTGGAAAAGCTCCATG
>Ga0082212_10000530_pt1 | contig 54860 bp, 55 predicted proteins | sample TergutNt197P3_FD_71548 | JGI IMG/M metagenome (GOLD analysis project Ga0082212, IMG submission 71548) | Neocapritermes taracua P3 segment gut microbial communities from Petit-Saut dam, French Guiana - Nt197 P3 | ecosystem: Host-associated > Arthropoda: Insects > Digestive system > Gut ...
TTGGGCGTGAAAAGACCGGTGAAAAGACCGGTGAAAAGACCGGTGAAAAGACCGGTGAAAAGACCGGTGAAAAGACCGGTGAAAAGACCGGTGAAAAGACCGGTGAAAAGACCGGTGAAAAGACCGGTGAAAAGACCGGTGAAAAAAAAATCCGGATCAAGATCCGGATTTTTTTTCACCTCTTTGTGCAGGATTTAATGAAGGAAAAACAAAATGGCTAAATCAGGCATGCAAACCGGCAAAGTCGTCGGGACAGTCAAAGGGATAGATGGGGTTGTGCAGGCAATCAGCGCCAACGGAACGGTTCGCATCTTAAAACCGGGTGACAAAATCTATGCCGGGGAAACGATCAAATCCGTCAACGGCGGAAATGCCCACATTGATTTTGCCAAAGGCGGATTTGCAACAGTCGGCGCCGGCCAAAGCCTGTCGCTGGACGGCACACTTCTCAGCCAGGCGGCAGAAGCTGCAAAATCCGCAAAATCGCAAACGGCATCGGCTGCGCCAATCACGCCTGATACGAACATCGAAAAGCTCCAGCAACAAACGGAAAAAGCCCTTGCCCAAGGCGAAGACCCTACCAAATTCCTTGAAGCAGCGGCAGCAGGGCCGCGCGCGGGTGATGGTGGTGAGCAGGAAGGCTCCGGCTTTGTTGTCGTGCAGCAAAATGCGGCACGGGGCCATATCACGCCGGGATTTGAAACCGGCACATCGGGCAATCCGGTCAATCCGCTTCACGAATACGGCGGCATCATCACCGCCCGCGCGCCAGACACCCCTGAACCGCCGGTTGTCCCGCCAGTCACCCCACCGGTTCAACCGCCAGTTGTCCCTCCAGTGGAACCGCCAATTGAACCACCCGTCATCCCACCGGTAGCCGATTTCACCACGCGGATCGTCATGTACATGACAGATGACCAGCTTGAAAGCAGCGACACATTCGCCATGACGGCCCACGCGCAAGCCAAACAGCACCTCACCGCCGGTATCACCACCTCCTCGGAAAACGGCTATGGCGAAGCCACGATCGATGTATCCGGCAAGCTGGTCTACACTCTAAGCGACGCGGGCAAGGCGGCACTCCTGGCAGCGGCAGACGGCTACATCATCGACTACGTCACCTACACGGACGCCAACGGTGTTGAGCACAAAATGCAGGTTGTATTAACGAACGATCCGTCTTTCGACACCAACGACCTGAAATACCTGCACACGGTAGGGGAAGAAACGCACTACAGCTTCATGCCGGAAACGCCGACGTATAACGTCAACAGCACGGAAGGCTCGGACGTGCTGGAATTTGGTCAATTCCACAACAGCAAAATGAACACAAACGGCGGCGACGACGAAGTGATCATCAGCGGCACGGGGGCGGTTGTATCCGGCTCGTCGATCGATGTGGGTGAGGGGAATAATAGTGTTACCATTACCGCCACTGATGCCGACATCACCGTCGACATGGGCATCCCCGGCATCGACCCTTTCTCCGGCAGCATGGCCGCCGGCATGCGGGAATCGTCGATCAAAGCAGGCGACGGGGACAACCGCATCAGCATTGATGCCGCCACCACCGCCGCCACCGCTACCGTCGTCATCGGCGGCGTCAACCACAACATCGCCTATGGCCAGGCCTACGGCATGGCTGACTCGTCGATCGATGTAGGCAATGGGGACAACAGCATCAGCATCACTGCCGCTACCACCGTTACCGACGACAACTACATCGGCGTCTTCGCCGATGCCTACGGGATGGCCGACAACGCGACGATCACGACGGGCAAAGGGGCTAACAGCATCGACATCACTGTCGACGCCGATTATGGCTATGCCTGCGGGATGGCCGACAACGCGGCAATCACGACGGGTGACGGAAATAACAGCATCAACATTATTGCCACCAGCGACTACGGCGTGGCCCACGGGATGGCCGACAACACAACGATCACGACGGGCAAAGGAAATGACAGCATCACCATCACTGCCGTCACCGGCGACTTCGGCCGCGCCATCGGCATGTTTGGCAGCATGGATGACTCCGGCACAATCCACGCCCCGACGATCAATGTGGGTGACGGGAACAACCGCATCGATATCACTGCCGAAAGCGCCAGCGGCGGCAGTGCCGTAGGCATGTACTATTGGTCAACGATCGTTGCGGGAGACGGGGATAACACCATCAACATCAATGCCGACGCCAGCGACGGCACCACTGCCTGGGGCATATCCGGCGCGACGATCGAAGCGGGCGACGGGAACAACCACATCGATATCACTGCCACCACTGACGGCTGGGATGCCCGGGGCATGGACGGCTCAACGATCCGTACGGGAGCCGGGAATGACATCATCAACATCAGTGCCAGCGCCAGCGGCCAAACCTACGGGATGGCCGCCACCGCAACGATTGAAACGGGCGATGGGGATGACATCATCAACATCAGTGCCAGCGCCGCCAGCGGCCAGGCCTTCGGGATGTGGGGCGGCGGCGCGAAGATCGACGCCGGCAATGGGAATAACATCATCAACATCCATGCCGCCAGCGGCAGCAGCAATGCCTACCATACTGTTTACGGCATGACGGGCGCGATGATCACTACGGGTGTCGGGAATGACATCATCGACATCACTGCCATCAGCAACGGCGGCGCTGCTTACGGCATGAACGTCGCGAAGATCAATACGGGTGCCGGGAATGACCGCATCAGCATCGATGCCGCCAGCACCAGCGGCGATGCCTACGGCATGAGCTACGGCTCGACGATCGCTACGGGCACCGGAAAGAACCACATCGACATCCGTGCCGATAGCGACAGCGGCAATGCCTACGGCATATTCGGCAGCACGTCCGTTAACCCGTACGGCAACTCGACGATCACGACGGGCGACGGGGATAACAACATCACCATCACTGCCACCAGCAATAGCGGCGCTGCCTACGGGATGGTCGGCACCTACTACTACGGCAACTCGACGATCAATATGGGCGGCGGGAAGAACAGCATCGACATCACTGCCACCAGCAACGGCGGCAAGGCCTACGGGATGGCTGAGTACTCGGCGATCACTGCGGGCGCCGGGGATGACAGCATCACCATCACTGCCAGCAGCGACACCGGTGCTGCCACCGGCATGTACCACTCGACGATTGATGCGGGTGATGGAGAAAACAACATCAACATCTATGCCACCAGCACCAGCGGTAATGCCTACGGCATGGACCGTACCTCGGAGTCAGCCGCCACAAAGATCAAAACGGGTGCCGGGGATGACGAAATCAACATCTATGCCAGCAGCGACAGCGGCAAGGCCTACGGGATGTACGCAAGCGCAATCGATGCCGGTGCCGGTGATGACAGCATCAGCATCTATGCCAGCAGCAGCAGCGGCTATGCCTACGGGATGTCCACCCTCTCGACGATCGAAACGGGTGCCGGGGATGACATCATCTACATCAGTGCCTTCAGCAGCAGCGGCTATGCCTATGGCATGCACAACACCTCGACGATCGAAGCGGGAGCCGGGAATGACAATATCTACATCATTGTCCACAGCGGCAACACTGCCTACGGCATGGCCGGGTACTCGAAGATCGATACGGGCACAGGGAATAACGGCATCAACATCAGTGCCTTCAGCAGCGGCGCTGCCTACGGCATGGACAATTACTCGAAGATCGAAGCGGGCGCCGGGAATGACAACATCTACATCAAGGCCACCAGCGGCATCGGCATTGCCTATGGGATGGCCGACCACTCGACAATCGAAGCGGGTGCCGGGAATGACATCATCACCATCGGTGCCGCCGGCGGCAGCGGGGGTGCTTACGGCATGCACAATACCTCGACGATCAATGCAGGTGACGGGACTAACAGCATCACCATCAGTGCCCTCAGCGACTACGGCAATGTCTACGGCATGTCCACCCGCTCGACGATCCATGCGGGCGACGGGGATAACATCATTGACATCGGCGGCATGGTCATCCATAGCGGCGACGCCTACGGCATGGACAATTACTCGTCGATTAACGCGGGCAACGGGAATAACGACATCAGCATCGGTGCCGACAGCAGAGGCGGCAAGGCCTACGGCATGCTCCACTCATCAATCGACGCGGGCAACGGGAATAACGACGTCAGCATCGGCGCCTCTAGCAGAGGCGACATAGCCTACGGCATGTACGCCTACTCGAACGGCCGCTCGTCAATCGATACAGGCGACGGGAATGACAGCATCAGCATCCATGCCGACAGCAATACCAGCAATGCCTACGGCATGTACACCAACTCGTCCGCCTACTCGTACGCCAATTCGACGATCAATGCGGGCGACGGGGATAACAACATCAACATCACTGCCGACAGCAACGCCAGCAATGCCTACGGCATGTACGCCTACTCGTCCTCCAACAGCTCGTCCGACAACAACTCATACGCCAATTCGACGATCGGCGCGGGCGACGGGAATAACGACATCAGCATCACTGCCGACAGCAATGGCGGCATGGCCTACGGCATGTATGCCTACTCGCACGCCAATTCGACGATCAATGCGGGCGACGGGGATAACAGCATCAGCATCCATGCCGGCAGCAACACCAACCATGCCTACGGCATGTACGCCGAATCGTACTACGGCAATTCGACGATCAATACGGGCGACGGGGATAACAACATCACCATCACTGCCGGCAGCGACAGCCGCATTGCCTACGGCATGTATGCCAGGTTGTTCGGCAATTCGACGATCAATGCGGGCGACGGGGATAACACCATCAACATCCATGCCGACAGCAACAGCAGCCATGCCTACGGCATGTATGCCGAATTGTACGCCGATTCGACGATCAATGCGGGCGATGGGGATAACAGCATCACTATCAATGCCGCCAGCGACAGCGGCACTGCCTACGGCATGTACGGCACCGGCAGCGGCACCGGCATCAGATACAGCAGCTCGACGATCAATGCAGGCGATGGGGATAACACCATCAGCATCACTGCCGACGGCAGCACCGGCGGCTCTGCCTACGGTATGATCGAATCGTCGATCAATACGGGCAACGGGGAAAACACCATCAGCATTGATGCCATCGGCAACCGCAGTGCCTACGGCATGAGCGACTCGACGATCCATGCGGGCGACGGGGAAAACCACATCAGCATCACTGCCGACAGCGACACCTTCCAGGCCTTCGGCATGTATGCCAGGTCGGCGATCCATGCGGGCGACGGGAACAACCACATCAGCATTGATGTCAACGCCAGTGGCACTGCCACCGGCATGACCGCTGCGTCAATCGATACAGGCGACGGAGATAACCGCATCGATATCCATGTCACCAGCACCGCCGCCGGTGCCGACGGCATGTACAACTCGACGATCAATACGGGCGACGGGGAAAACCACATCAGCATTGATGTCACCGGCGGCGGCAATACCTCCTACGGCATGCGAAGATCATCGATCAATACGGGCGACGGGGAAAACAGCATCGACATCACTGCCGGCACTTACGGCATGTTCCAATCGACGATCCATGCGGGTGACAAGGATAACACCATCAGCATCGATGCCGGCATCGGTATGTTCGGCGGCACGCAAAACGGGTATAGCGACAGCTCGCTGATCGATGTGGGCGACGGGAATAACAGCATCACCATCACTGCCGGCGCCATCGGCATGTCCGGCAACGTGTACGGCGGCTCGACGATCCGTGCGGGCGACGGGGACAACAGCATCACCATCACTGCCAACACCGGCATGGACGGCAACGCGACGATCGATGTGGGCGACGGGAACAACAGCATCACCATCCTTGCCGACAGAGAGAGCGGCAGCGCCATCGGCATGTCCGGCGGAACGATCCATGCGGGCGATGGCGATAACGGCATCAGCATCACTGCCACCAGTGAAAAAGGCACTGCCGGCGGTATGGCCTTGATGGCAAAGATCAATGCGGGCGACGGAAATAACCTCATCGACATCACTGCGACCAGCACCAGCAGCACTGCCAACGGCATGTCCGGCGGAACGATCCATGCGGGTGACGGGAATAACGACATCCGCATCACTGCCAACGGCGGCGGCAGTGCCAACGGCATATCCGGCGGGATGATCCAGACGGGCGACGGCGATAACAGCATCAGCATTAATGCCGCCAGCACCAGCGGCGTTGCCTGCGGCATGTGGGGCGGGACGATCGGTGCAGGCGACGGGAATAACACCATCACCATTGATGCCATCAGCGGCAGCGGCGATGCTTACGGCATGCGCAACATAACCGGCAGCTCGACGATCGACGTGGGCGACGGGGACAACACTATCAGTATCCATGCCGACAGCGACACCGGCAAGGCCTACGGCATGTACAACGCCTGGACGATCAATGCGGGCGACGGGGATAACACTATCAGCATTGATGCCGCCAGCGGCAGCGGCGATGCCTGGGGCATGTGGAACTCGACGATCGATGTGGGCGGCGGGAACAACAGCATCAGCATTGATGCCGCCAGCGACACCGGCACGGCCTACGGCATGTGGAACTCATCGATCAATGCAGGTAACGGGACCAGCACCGACGGGACCAACACCATTACGGTTTCCGGCATCATCGGCGGCACGGGCACGGGCAGCACGATCCAGACGGGCGACGGGAACGATATTGTGCGGGTTGAGGACTTGCAAAACGCCATCATTGACCTGGGCGCCGGAGACGACCATCTTTGGCTTTCCGGTACTATCACCGGCAACACGCACCTGATTGGCGGTTCGGGCATGGATACGCTGCACCTGTCAGGCGATTACAAGCTAAGCGGGCTGGCCGGCATTCTGGACAGTTTCGAGGTGCTGGACATGAGCGGCAACGGCAGAGCCGACACCTTCACGCTGGACGCCTTGCTGAAAAATCTGGGTTTGCTTGAAAGGCTCGATTCAAGCAAGCTAGCCGGTGATACCCTGGGCCTGGACAGCAAGGACGTGCTGAGGATCATGGGCGACACGGACGACACGGTTGTGGTGGATGGCAGCAAGTGGAGTGGTACGGGCGATACGGTGATGTATGACAACGTGGCGTACAACGTATACCAGGACACATCGACCCTCGACCAGTACGTGCTGATACAGCAATACATGATCGTGGTGTAATCTATTTTCCCCAAAGGAAGCGGCGAAAGCCGCTTCCTTCCCGGAACAACGTAGCGCGACGGCTGTGCGTGAAATCAGGGGTTAGACTTCATCCAACTTTGGGGGGCAGTTCAGTGAGCGAAGATTTTTCCCCTGAATCCTCAGGCGCTTATTTTTTAAGCTGGCTGATATCCCTGACCGCACCACGATCCGCCGAAGTCGCCATCACGGCATAAGCCTGCAAAGCCTGTGAAACAACACGGTCACGCTCGATTGGCTGCCAGGCCCTATCGCCTTTAGCCTCCATTTTTCTGCGGCGCAAAGCCAGATCGGTATCACTGACCTGGAGATTAATGGTTCGTGCCGGAATATCAATCTCGATCATGTCGCCTTCTTCAATCAAGCCGATTGCGCCGCCTGAAGCAGCCTCCGGCGACGCATGGCCGATAACCAGTCCGGATGATCCCCCTGAAAAACGACCGTCCGTAAAAAGCGCGCAGGACGAACCCAACCCTTTTGATTTGATATAGGATGTCGGGTATAGCATTTCCTGCATGCCGGGACCGCCTTTGGGCCCCTCATAGCGAATCACAATCACATCCCCTGGAAAAATCCGGTCGCCGAGAATCGCCTCAACCGTCTCTTCCTGGCTCTCAAAAATGCGGGCCCTGCCCGTGAATTTCCAGATACGCTCATCAACACCAGCCGTTTTCACAATACAGCCATTCACGGCGATATTGCCATGCAGTATGGCAAGGCCGCCATCCTGTGTATAGGCATGCTCGCGATTGCGGATACAGCCTGAAACCCGGTTTGTATCCAATTCATCGTACCGCCTGTCCTGCGAAAACGCTACCTGTGTCGGCACACCGCCCGGCGCGGCACGGTAAAAAGCCAAAACACCCTGGGAGGACGTCGTCATGACGTCGTAGTGCGCAATCGCATCGGCCAGGTTCGGGCTATGCACCGTCAAGGCGCTTGTATCCAAAAGGCCGGCACGGGCCAGCTCAGCCAAAATACCGAAAATACCCCCGGCGCGATGCACGTCTTCAATAAAATAATCATGCGTTGCAGGCGACACCTTGCAAAGGCAGGGAACATGGCGGGAAACACGGTCAATATCCGCCATCGCAAACGGCACGCCCGCTTCGTTTGCCGCAGCAAGCAAATGCAAAACCGTATTGGTCGAACCTCCCATCGCCACATCCAAAGACATGGCATTTTCAAGCGCCTTTTGGGTCACAATGCTTCGCGGCAACGCAGAAACATCATCTTTCTCATAATACCGTTTGGCCAGTTCCACAATCGTCCGACCTGCACGCAAAAAAAGCGCCTGCCTGTCGGCATGCGTCGCAACCAATGTCCCATTTCCCGGCAAAGCCATGCCCAATGCCTCCATCAGGCAATTCATGGAATTAGCCGTAAACATGCCGGAACACGAACCGCACGTCGGACAGGCGGAACGTTCGTAATTCATCACCTCTTCATCGCTAATGTGGGGATTCCCGGCCTGGATCATGGCATCAATCAGATCAATCTTGACGATACGCTGCTCCTTTTCGCCGTCAGCGTTTTTTTGCCCATGCAAAACATCGACCAGCTTGCCTGCTTCCATCGGCCCGCCGGAAACGAAAATAGTCGGAATATTCAGCCGCAAGGACGCCATCAGCATCCCCGGCGTAATCTTATCGCAATTGGAAATGCACACCATCGCGTCCGCGCAATGGGCATTCACCATATACTCCACCGAATCCGCAATCAACTCGCGGGAAGGCAAAGAATACAGCATGCCGCCATGTCCCATCGCGATGCCATCATCTACGGCAATCGTATTGAACTCCTTGGCAACACCGCCAGCCGCCTCAATCTCGCGCGCGACCATCTGTCCCAGATCTTTAAGATGAACATGGCCGGGAACAAACTGGGTAAATGAGTTGACGACCGCAATAATCGGCTTATTAAAATCGTCATCCTTCATCCCTGTCGCCCGCCACAAAGCGCGGGCGCCAGCCATATTGCGTCCATGCGTGGACGTTCTGGAACGATATTCCGGCATTTTATCTCTCTCCACAGATTGGATTCAAAAAGAAAACATTGTGACACGAAACCTCAAATTCCGTCTCATCTGCTTGCATGAAAAACAAGGAACACCTTGAAAAAAATCACCCAAAAACCAAAAAAACGGACATCCCCAAAATAATCGGCGCCTGAAAACGTCAAGTGCGCCACAATGTAAAATTGAATATAATCGCAAAAACTTGAATCAGAAAAACAGCCGCCGCTATGTTAATTCACCCTCTGCCCAATCCGATCGCTTTCAAAATCGGGCCGCTTGCCGTGCACTGGTACGGGCTGATGTACCTGATCGGCTTCATGCTGTTTCTGTACCTCGGCAGAATCCGCATCAGGCAGCCCCATATCGCGCAAGCCGGATGGATACCCAAAAACCTGGATGACATGCTTTTTTATGGCGTGTTAGGCGTTGTTCTCGGCGGACGGCTTGGCGAAGTGCTTTTTTACAACCCGGCATTTTACTTTGCGCACCCGCTTGAAATTTTCGCCATATGGAAAGGCGGCATGTCCTACCACGGCGGCGCGTTCGGGGTCGGGGTCGCCATGTGGATATACAGCCGGAAAAACAACCGCCACTTTCTCGAAACAACCGACCTCGTTTTACCGCTGGTTTCCTTCGGCTACATGGCCGGCAGGATCGGCAATTTTATCAATGCCGAACTACCCGGCAGAATCGCGTCCCCATCACTGCCCTGGGCCATGATCTGGCCCAATTTTGACAATCTCCCGCGCCACCCGTCTCCCCTTTACCAGGCACTCGTTGATGGCCTGCTTGTCGGCGTCATTTTGTGGGTTTACGCCCGCAAACCACGACCATTTGGCGCCGTCACGGCATTTTACTGTCTGCTTTATGGGCTGGCACGGTTTTTCACGGAATATTTCCGCATCCCCGACTACGAAGTCACATTGGCCGGATTGACCATTTCAGCCGGCCAATTCCTATCTACGCCAATGATTGTGGGGGGATTGAGCGGTCTGTGCATCGCCTACTACCGTCAGTCGCAGGGAAAAACTCCCTGACTGCCTGAATCCGCCAGCCGTTTACAGCAAGCCAATACTCACTTCCCCTCAATAAAAAGGCCGCTTCTTACTCTTTTTTTCCGGTTATGACCCGCCGGATTGCATCAGATGAAAATCCCCGCTGCTGTAAAAAACGCACCTGCTTGGCATGTTCTCCCGCATCAGCCGGTCTTTTGCCGAACTTTTTTTCCCAGACCGCGCACGCCCTGGCATATTCGCCCTGAAGCAATTCCTGCGCGACAACATCCGGCAGGACTTCCTCCATTTGATGTTGACGCAACTCCTGCCGGATCCGGCTGTTACCGTAGCGATTCATGCGGCGGCGAACGAGCGATTCCACAAAACGCGCATCCGAAAGCCATCCCTCTTTCTGAAGCCAATCCAACAAGGCATCAACATCATCCGCTTCCTGCGCAAAACGGAGCAACTTGCCGGCAAGCTCTTTTCTGCTGTGCTCACGCGCTGACAAATAACGCAACGCACGGGCCTTCAGGCTCATTGCCTGCTTCATATCTACGAAGAAAATAAAATGCCGTCAGGCATTTTATTTTTCCTTGACGGCAACGGCTTTCTCAGCCAATGGAGGCAACTCCGGCACACCCAGCGCCGCACGAACCTTGTTCTCGATTTCACGCGCCAACTGCGGACGTTCGCGCAGATAATTGCGGGCATTATCCTTACCCTGGCCAATACGTTCGCCATTATAGCTATACCATGCCCCTGCCTTGTCAACAATCTTGGCATCCGCACCCAAATCGAGAATTTCACCTTCACGTGAAGTACCTTCTCCATACAGGATGTCAAAATGGGCCTCTTTGAATGGCGGCGCGGTCTTATTCTTAACGACTTTGACACGTGTCTCGCTGCCGATCACCTCGTCACCGGATTTAATAGACCCGATACGACGAATATCCAGGCGGACAGAAGAATAAAATTTCAACGCATTACCGCCGGTTGTCGTTTCAGGATTGCCAAACATCACGCCGATTTTCATCCTGATCTGGTTGATGAAAATAACCGTTGTATTCGTCCGGTTGATACTGCCGGTCAGCTTGCGCAACGCCTGTGACATCAGACGGGCTTGCAAACCGGGCAATGAATCCCCCATATCCCCTTCAATTTCAGCTTTTGGCGTCAGTGCCGCCACAGAGTCAATCACAATCAAATCCACCGCACCGGAACGCACAAGCGCGTCGGTAATCTCCAGCGCCTGTTCGCCGGTATCCGGCTGGGAAATCAGCAACTCATGCAGATTCACCCCCAGCTTTTGGGCATAACTCACATCCAGCGCATGCTCTGCATCAATAAAGGCGCAAGTGCCGCCCAGCTTTTGCATTTCAGCAATCACCTGGAGCGTCAGCGTCGTTTTGCCGGAAGACTCCGGGCCATAAACTTCAATGACGCGCCCGCGCGGCAATCCCCCCACCCCCAGCGCAATATCCAGCCCAAGCGACCCGGTGGAAACAACAAGCATTTCTTCTGCAATGGCACGGTCATCCATTCGCATGATCGACCCCTTGCCAAACTGCTTTTCAATCTGTGCCAAAGCCGCTGCCAGTGCCTTGCCTTTTTCCTGATTGGAATGTGCTTTCTTATCTTCCATGATAATCTTCCTGCAAACAAAAAATGGATCGGTTGAGCGATGTATGAAATTTTATTATACTGTATAAATAAACAGCATTGCAAGCCGTTTCATATTTTTATTTTGATTGAAAAACCGGTAAGGACGCTGGCTTTGCAAGCATTTAAGGGGTCTGCTACAATGAAAAATGACCTTCTGCACAAGGCAGCCATTACTGTTTTGATGCAGTCATTCAAGCTTCTATTCACGATAAACCATGCCACTTCCTGATTCACCCAACCAGCGCGCCTTAAAGCACACACGAAACGTTCATGTCGAATTTTACCTGAGAAAAGACGAGCTCTGGGACATTGATGCCCATTTTACCGACGTCAAACCATTTGACCTTGACGTCACCTCTTCCATCATTCCCGCCAACCGCCCCGTCCATGATTTCTGGGTTCGCGTTACAACCGATTCGCAATCCAATATCGTCGGTGTCCTTGTTGTATTCGATCAAGTGCCGTTTGAAGGCTATTGCGACCGGATTAAAGATGACTACCAAAAACTGATCGGCCTCAATCTGCTGCAAAATTTCCGTCAGGGCGTAAGAGAACGCCTGGGCGGCATCGCGGGCTGCACCCACGTGAATGAACTGGTGGAATTGCTCCCTTACGTTGCGGTACAGGTTCTGGTTTTCGGTGAAAAACAAACCCGCGAGAAAACGGCCTTTTTGCCAAGCGGCGAAAAACCGTTTCACCTGGATGGATGCCATGCCCTGCGCACGGACGGCCCGGTTGTCGCCAAATTTTATCCTAAATGGGCCGCTGAAAATATCGTATCCAAAAAGAAACTCGCCTGATGTCTCCGGCTATGGACAAGTCTGTGAATAAGCATGTGGAAAAATAAACCGTACCCATACAAAATCATTTTTACGAGGAATTTTATTCATCCATTTACAAATCATTATCTTGCGCTATGGATTCATATATAACCCACCTTTAACCCCATTCAGCCTAAAATAATCATTGTGGATCGTTCTTCTATAAAACGGCATGGACACTGACCTGATAGAGCAAAACACGGCTGCACTGCCCCCTGTTTTAACGGTTTCTGCCCTGAACCAATCTGTGGCAAAACTCCTGGAAAAAAGTTTTGCGCTCACCTGGATAGCGGGGGAAGTCTCCAACTTTACCCGTGCCGCTTCGGGACACTGGTATTTCACACTCAAAGATGACGCTGCCCAAGTCCGCGCCGTCATGTTTCGCGGACGCGCTCAATCTGTCGGCTTCGATATTAAAAATGGCGACCGGATCGAAGCCCGGGCCACCGTCACGCTTTACCCGGCTCGTGGCGACTATCAGTTGAACGTCGAAGCCATCCGGCACGCAGGGCTGGGCAATCTCTTTGAAGCCTTCCTGCGCCTTAAGGAAAAGCTCACAAAGGAAGGGCTTTTTGATATTGAAAAAAAGCGTCCCCTGCCTCTCTTTCCGCGCGCTATCGGTATCGTGACCAGCCCACAGGCTGCTGCCCTGCGGGATGTCCTGACAACCCTCTCCAGACGGGCTCCCCATATCCGGATCATCCTGTACCCGACCCCCGTTCAGGGTGAAGGCGCCGGAGAAAAAATTGCCGAAGCGATCCGGACGGCATCCTTGCGTTTAGAAACGGATGTGCTGATTGTCTGCCGTGGCGGCGGCAGCATGGAAGATTTATGGAGTTTTAACGAAGAAATCGTCGCGCGGACCATCTCTGCATGCGCCATCCCTGTCATTTCGGGTGTCGGCCATGAAACCGATACCACCATCGCCGATTTTGCCGCTGATCTGCGCGCGCCCACACCAACCGGCGCAGCCGAAATGGCAACCCGTCCACGCGCGGACTGGCTGGATTCCATTCGGACACAGGCAGAAGATCTCCAGTATGCGATGGAGCGTATCATGTCCGGCGCGCGACAGAGCGTAGACATGATTTGGCACCGTCTGATCAGTCCAGCCACCTATATCCAGCGTGAAAAAATCCGCCTGGGCGCACTGGCTGACCAGTTGTCCCACTCTAAAAACCGGATCATGTCAGACGCACACAACCGCCTGGCACATCTGCAAACACGCCTTAAAGGAAAACTGCCCAATACCGACACACACCATATTATCCTTCAGACAACCCGGCACAAGATGACGTCATTGATCCTGTCCCGCACAACCCATTATCGCCAGAGCACGGCATCACTTCATGCACAGCTTGAATTGCTGAGTCCGCAGCGAACCCTCGAACGCGGCTACGCCATTATGATGGATAAAAAAGGACGCGCCATCCGCTCTCCCCATCATCTGCCGATAGGGAAAAACATCACGGTACGTTTAGCCCAGGGAAGCGCGCAAGTCAATATCGCCAGTGTGCAGCCCGAAATTGAATAACATGGCCCAGGGTCAGACCTCTTCCACCTCAAAAAGCCGGCGATATTCGCGCATGGCATACCGATCTGTCATGCCGGCAATATAATCTGCGATAAACCGGGCACGATCCATTTCCCTGTTACTTTGGGCCAACTGATTAGGCGGAAGCAAAAACGGATCTGCCATAAACGCGTTAAACAGTTGCTTAATGATCAACCTGGCTTTGCTGCTCATGCGGTTCACCTGGTAATGGCGGTAAAGATTATTGAAAAGAAATGCCTTAAGCATCCCAACTTCTTGCGCCATTTTTTCTGAAAACGCAATCATCTGTGGCGCACGGCGCACATCCTCAATACTCAACAATGCTGCTTTACGTATTTTTTCCTGGGAAGTGCGTGTCAGATCAACAACCAGCGCACTGACCATCCGCCGGATGGTTTCATAAATCATCCGGCGCTCACTAATATCCGGCATCGCTGTCTGTACCTCATGCCAGTAACGGGCAAATAATTCAACTTCCTGTAACTGCGGCACTGAAATCAGGCCTGAACGCAAGCCATCATCAATATCATGATTGCTGTAAGCGATTTCATCAGCCACATTGGCCAATTGCGCTTCGAGTGACGGCTGTTCGTTTTCCAGAAAACGGCGCCCCAGCTCACCCAATTCCATCGCCTTATTCTCCGGACAGTGCTTGAGAATCCCTTCGCGCGTCTCAAAGGTTAGATTCAAACCGTCAAACGCGCCATACCGTTGTTCCAGCACTTCGACAACACGCAGGCTCTGCAGGTTATGCTCAAATCCGCCGTAATCAGCCATGCAGGCATCCAGCGCCTCTTGCCCCGCATGGCCAAATGGCGTATGGCCCAGATCATGCGCCAGCGAAATGGCTTCAACCAAATCGCCGTTTAAACAAAGACTGCGTGCAACTGTACGCGCAATCTGCGCCACTTCAAGGCTATGCGTCAAGCGGGTCCGGAAAAGATCCCCCTCGTGATTCACAAACACTTGCGTTTTATATTCAAGCCGCCTGAATGCGCCGCAATGGATAATCCGATCACGGTCACGCTGAAACGCCGTACGGGTTACCGGCGCAGGCTCATCATAAACACGGCCTCTCGATTCCAATGATTTTGCAGCATAAGGCGCCAACTGATATACGTCCATATTTCCCCTTGGTCATGAGCGCTGTATTCTCAAACAGGCAACACCAGAATCACATCTGCCTGGTGCAGGCTGTAATCGTAGCACGCAGCATCTCTTCCGGCACGGTGGTCACCAAAGCCGAACCCAATGGCCTCAAAAGAACAAACTGAATTTCACCGCCGACATTTTTTTTATCCACCTGCATCAATTCAATCCAGCGGTCTGCTCCCAGATCAGGCGCCACTATCGGCAACCTGGCTGCTGCGACCATCTTCCTGATGCGCTCCTTCGATTCCCAATCCAAAAAACCCATCCGGCATGACAAATCCGCCGCCATCACCATACCGCAGCCAACCGCTTCGCCATGCAGCCACTCGCCAAATCCCAATCCGGCCTCAATGGCATGCCCAAATGTATGTCCGAAATTCAGGATAGCCCGTAAGCCGCTCTCCTTTTCGTCCTGGCGCACCACATCCGCCTTGATTTCGCACGAACGGCAAATCGCGTGGGCCAGCGCGGTTGCATCACGCGCCATCAGTTTTGAAATATGCGCTTCTATCCAATCGAAAAACACCGTATCTAAAATGGCGCCATGCTTAATCACTTCAGCCATGCCCGCAGACAATTCACGATCAGGCAATGTATTCAGGGTAAGGGTATCTGCAATCACCGCCTCAGGCTGATAAAAAGCGCCGATCATGTTTTTACCCAGCGGATGATTAATGGCGGTTTTCCCGCCAACAGAAGAATCGACCTCTGCCAAAAGCGTGGTCGGCACCTGGACAAAAGGCACGCCCCGCATAAAACTGGCCGCAGCATATCCTGCCAGATCCCCGATCACGCCACCGCCCAAAGCAAGCAACGTCGTTTTCCGGTCACATTTATTCTCAAGCAGGACATCAAAAACTTTCATCAGGTTCGTCCAGTTTTTTTCCTCCTCCCCGTCAGGCAGAATAATCGGAATCACCTGCTTGCCGGATGCCTCCAGGGAGCGGGTTATCTGACCCAGATAAAGAGGCGCCACGACGGTATTGGTTACGACCGCCACCCGGTTTCCTTTGACCAGCCGCGCAATCAGTCCGCTGTCTTGCAGCAACCCCTGCCCGATTTCAATGGGATAACTGCGTTCGCCTAAATCAACCTGTAGGTGAATAGATCGGGATTCGTCTCTCGTCATGTTCCTTTTCCATTGCTCTTCATTTTTTTTGCGGTTTTTATATTTCGCATCCGATTTTCCACCCACTTTTGCGTCTTTTCGACCAGCTGCTATTTTCCCCAGAATGGATTGCACCATCGCATGCACGTTCTGGCGGCCGGTATCAATGATAATATCGGCAACTTCACGGTAAAAGGGTTCACGTTGTCGGGAAAGCTCTTCGATTTTCTTTCGTGGATCTTCGGTTTGTAAAAGGGGACGGTTTTTATCGTGCATGGTCCGTTGAAGCACATTATTGACAGTCGTACGCAAATAAACGACCGTTCCCCGCTCCTTAAGGTAACGCCGATTCTCCGGATAAATAACAGCGCCGCCTCCCGTTGCCAGAACGATACCTTTTCTCGCCGTCAGGTCACGAATCGCCTCCGCTTCCCGCTTCCTGAATGAATCCTCCCCCTCGATTTCAAATATCCAAGAAATGGAAGCGCCTGTGCGAGACTCGATCTCATGGTCCGAATCAACAAAACGCATGCCAAGCCGCTTTGCCAGCGCTCTGCCCACCGTCGTTTTGCCGGAACCCATCAAGCCAACCAAAAATATATTTTCGTGCATGAGAAATTGTAACCTGTGTTTTCATTTGCGAATACATGCCATCCGCTTTGATGGCATATCCAACATAAAAAAGAAAAAACACCGTCATTTGAAATAAATTTGAAACAGAAAGCAATATTCCGATGCGAAGATTTTCAGTTTCAAGGATAATGTCGATTCTCATTGTTTTACCGTATGCGCTGCATGATCTTCAAGAAAAAAAGGGATCAATCCCAAAAAAAGGAACCCTTGTCCAGACAAAAGGTTTTCCGCATTCTTTTTAATACCGCTATTGCGTGCCTTGGCTTGGGTATAGCCGGTATGCTGGCGGCTGTATTTGCCATGATCATGGTTTACCCGAACCTGCCCGACCTTGATCAGCTAACCGATTACCAGCCGAAAATGCCCTTGCGCATTTACACAGCCGACAATGTCCTCATCGGTGAATTCGGCGAAGAAAGACGCAATCTGACCCGTCTTGACGCCATTCCGGATGTCATGAAAAAGGCCGTTTTAGCCATTGAAGACGATCGTTTCTACCAGCACGGCGGCATTGATTATCTCGGCATTCTCCGCGCCGCTTTCCACAACCTGACTAGCAGCAACAGACAGGGCGCTTCGACCATCACCCAGCAGGTGGCGCGTAATTTTTTCCTGTCCAGTGAACAAACGCTCACGCGAAAAATGTATGAAGCCATGCTGGCATGGAAAATCGAAAGCGTGCTTTCCAAAGACCAGATTTTTGAAATCTACATGAACCAGATTTATCTGGGACAACGCGCCTTTGGCTTTGCTTCGGCATCCCAAATCTACTTCGGCAAACCGATTCAAAACATTACGGCCGCAGAAGCAGCCATGCTGGCAGGATTGCCCAAAGCACCTTCCGCCAATAACCCGGTCGCCAATCCTGCCCGTGCAAAAGTCCGGCAGCAATACATTCTCCAGCGCATGTACCAGCTCGGCTATATCAGCCAAGCCGAGTATGAAGCCGCCAAGAATGAAGCCATCACCATCAAGAACAAGACCAATGAGTTTCCCATTCATGCCGAGTTTGTTGCGGAACTGGCCCGTATGCTCGTCTACGAACAATACAAGGAAGAAACCTATACAAAAGGCTTAAACGTCTATACCACGATCACCAGCACAGACCAGGAAGCGGCTTATCGCGCGGTCAGGGATGGCGTCATGGATTATGAAAAGCGGCATGGATACCGAGGCCCTGAAGGTTACATGGAAATTCCAGCCTCGAAGGAAGAAGCGGCAGAAGCCATCGAAGCCGAACTGGCGCACTACCCTGACAGCGATGAACTGTTATCCGCCATCGTTTTGGACGCCTCTCCCAAAAAAGTTCAGGCTATTCTCGCTTCCGGAGAAGAAATCCAGATTACGGGCAAAGGACTGAGTTTTGCGGCATCCGGCCTTTCTCCCAGTGCCAAGCCCAAAAATCAGATCCGAAGAGGCGCCATCATCCGCGTCACGAAAGAACAACCCAAAACCTGGGCCATCACCCAGATGCCGGATGTTGAATCCGCGTTCGTTTCCATCAAATCAGAGGACGGCGCTATCAAAGCCCTGGTTGGCGGCTTTGATTTCAACCGGCGAAAATTCAATCATGTCACACAGGCATGGCGTCAGCCGGGCTCCTCTTTCAAGCCGTTCATTTATTCCGCCTCGCTTGAAAAGAAATTTGCACCGACCACCATCATCAACGACTCGCCCATTTACTTCTCGGCCGCACAAACAGGGGGACAGGCATGGGAACCCAAAAACTATGACGCACGCTATGAAGGCCCCATGACCATGCGACGCGGCCTGATGAAATCCAAAAACATGATTTCCATCCGCGTGCTCAACCAGATCGGCCCCCGATATGTCCAGGAATATCTCACACGCTTCGGTTTTGATACGGCCAAACATCCTCCTTACCTCACACTGGCTCTTGGCGCCGGTTCAGTCACACCGCTGCAAATGGCGGCAGCCTATGCTGTTTTTGCCAACGGCGGCTACAAGGTAACGCCCTATCTCATTTCATATATGACTGACATCAAGGGAGAAATCATTTCAGAGGCAAAACCCGACAAGGCAGGCGATGAATCCAACCGTGTCATTGATGAACGCAATGCCTTCATCATGGATAGCATGATGAAGGATGTGGTACGCCAGGGCACAGCCGTTCGCGCACGTGTCCTGGGCCGGCCCGACCTTGCCGGTAAAACCGGAACGACCAATGATTCCGTTGATGCCTGGTTTGCCGGCTATCAACCCAAACTGGTCGGTGTCGCCTGGATCGGCTATGATAGGCCGAAAAATCTGGGGAACCGGGAAACCGGTGGCGGTCTTGCCTTGCCGATTTGGATTAACTACATGAAAGTCGCCCTGAAAAATGTACCGATTTACGATATGCCCGTTCCCAAGGGTGTCCTTTCCGTAAACGGCGATTACTATTACGTTGAAAATCCGCCAGGCTCCGTTGTCAATAACCTGGGTGTCGAATACAAAGAACCGGAACCGGATGCGAACGATGATTCAATAAAAGTTTTCTAGCTTATGAATTCACGCAAAAAACCGCCTTTTAGTTACACACTGGCCGCTGTTTTCGCTTCAGTCGTCCTTTTAAACGCCTGCGGCCAGACGGGCAGCCTGCGCATGCCTGAAACCTATTCAACCAAGAAACCCGCTCCTCCGCCCAGAGAATCGCGACTATCAAAGGACACGCCTGAAAATGCTCAGGAGGAAAATACGGCCAACGACATCAAACAACCCAACCAAGGAAAATAACATGCCAGCGATACACTTTTCCTATGAAAACGATACCCTGTGCGTTGAACATGTTCCACTAACGGATATAGCCCGCCAATACGGCACGCCTTTATACATCTACTCCAAAGCCGCGCTAACCGAAAACTATCGCGCTTACGCTGACGCATGCAAGCAACACCAGCATCCGGATGCCCCGGCACTGGTCTGTTTTTCCGTCAAATCCAATTCCAATCTGGCCGTTCTGAAAATCCTGGGCGATCTGGGCGCCGGATTTGATATTGTTTCCGGAGGCGAGCTCTCGCGCGTTATCGCGGCAGGATGTGATCCGCGCAAGGTCATTTTTTCAGGCGTCGGCAAAACAGCCGAAGAAATCCATTTTGCGCTGCAAAACGACATCCTGTGCTTCAACATTGAATCGCCGGCCGAACTGCACCGCATCAATGAAATTGCAGGGGAAATGGGTACAATCGCCCGGATCGCCTTTCGCGTCAATCCGGATGTCGATGCAAAAACCCATCCCTACATCTCAACCGGACTCAAAGAAAACAAGTTCGGCATTACATACGACGACGCTTTTGCATGCTATCAAACTGCTGCGGCAATGCCCAACATCGTGATAACCGGTATAGATTGCCACATCGGTTCGCAACTGCTGGATGATGCGCCGCTGCTGGAAGCTTTTGACAGACTGGTTGTCTTATTTGACCGCCTTACTGATGCAGGAATCGAACTACAGCACATGGACATCGGCGGTGGTATCGGCATCACTTACAATCAGGAAAAGCCGGTTGCCATTCCCGACTACATTTCCCGTCTCTATGCGCGTATCAACCAATGGCGCCAAAACCGGTATAGCGGCAAACCCATCAAATTGATCCTGGAGCCGGGACGTTCCATTTCCGGAAACACCGGCATCCTGCTCACGGAAATCCAATACCTCAAAACGAATGCCGCCAAAAACTATGCCGTTGTCGATGCGGCCATGAACGACCTGATGAGGCCGGCTATGTACGAGGCATGGCATGCGATACTGCCGGTCGAAAAACGTAACGCCACAGCAGCAACCTACGATATTGTCGGCCCCATCTGCGAATCCGGGGACTGGCTGGCCAGACAGCGCGAATTGGCAGTCGAAGCCGGTGACCTGCTTGCTATCATGTCTGCCGGTGCTTACGGAATGGTTATGGCATCCAATTACAATACCCGTGGAAGAGCCGCCGAAATCATAGTCGACAATGGACAGACACATCTTGTCCGGCGACGTGAAACTCCGGAAGACCTCTTCGCATTTGAAAAAGTGCTACCTTAAAACATGTCGCGACTCTGGCAAGCCCGTTTTTACACTACAGTCAATCACCTGCGTGATTTACCCCGGTTAGACATACCCGAAATTGCCTTTGCCGGGCGCTCCAACGCAGGCAAGTCGACAGCCATCAATTTATTGTGCAACCAGAAAAACCTGGCGCACGCCTCACGCACGCCCGGACGCACCCAGCACATTAACTTCTTCTCCATAGGCGGCGCGCATGTTGCCCAGCACCGGAAAGATCCGGTCAAAGAAGATGAAATCGAAGCCTTTCTGGTGGATTTGCCTGGTTATGGTTATGCCGAAGTATCCGGGAATGCCAAACTCCACTGGCAAAAACTTTTGGGGGACTATCTCATGACCCGGCAACAATTGGCCGGACTCATCCTGGTCATGGATGCACGTCACCCTTTCCAGCCGCTTGACGTACAAATGCTGGAATGGTTTTCCGCAACGGGCAAACCCATTCACTGCATCCTAACCAAATCCGACAAGCTCAACCGCAATGAATCCAGCAAAACACTGCGGCAGACTCAAACCATCCTGAACAGTTATGTCGATGAGCAAGGAGATCCTTTTCCTTTCACAACACAGCTTTTTTCAGCGCCCAAACGAGTGGGACTGGAAGAGGCAACAACATGGGTACAGGAAATAACGGGCCTTTCTGAATCTCAGTCGATAAATCGTGCCGACGATGCAAAATGAGTCAAAACAGGATTCCGCTACGATGCCTCATTCAGTAAAATAGGCTATATCTCTGTTTGACAACACCATTACCGGCAACCATGGCAAAACAGATCACGTACACACAGGAAATCCTGAGAAAACTGATTCATCTCAGTTCACTGTGGATGGTTGTCTCTTTGGGCATTTTTCCCCGCTCATGGAATGTCTGTCTTTTTGCCGTGCTGCTTTTCGGACAAATTGGCATCGAATACGGAAATTACAAAAAATGGCCCTTTTTCACAGCAACGTACGGGCGGATTTTTGGCAGGATGCTCCGTGAAAACGAAACCGGCCAGCATTTCCGTTTAAGCGGCGCGCCTTATGTCATTGCTGCCGCCCTGATGGTTAGCCTTCTCTTTGAACGGACGATTTCCATGATCGCCCTGTCAACCATGTTGATTGGCGACACCTGTGCAGCACTCATCGGCAGAAAATTCGGCAAACACAAGATTAACGAAGGAACCAAAAGCATCGAAGGCGCCCTCGCTTTTTGGGTATCTTCCGCCGCTGTACTCGCTTTTTTCATCTTCTTATACAACCAGCCGCTTGCCTTCGTCATCATGGGTGTTTTTGGCCTGACGGCAGCTATGCTAGCTGAAATTTATGAGCGGCAAATCAAGATGGATGACAATTTTTCCATCCCACTGGTCATGGGAATCGCGCTCAGTCTCGCACGTTTTCTTCCCATCGGTTAGGGTCAGTCCTCATAAAATTGTCGTCGCGAAAAGTTGATTATTTCTGTCTGCCAAGGCGCAGGGCCGAAATTGGACGATGGCGTATTGAACATACGGTGAGTTCAATTTTGAACCGGCAACGCAGGCAGACGGGAATAATCCGCTTTGCAGCAGATAATTTTATGAGGGCTGACCCTAATCAGGCTGCTTCTTCCCGAACCCATTGCAGATAAGCAGGCAATCCATCAGCCACCGGCACAGCGATGAGCTCTGGAACATCGTATGGATGCAAAGACAACATGACACGAGAAAGTTCCGGAAAACGCGCTTCGGTTGTCTTGATCATCAAACAAACTTCCGAAGCTTCCTCAACTGCCCCCTGCCAGCGATAAATTGACTGCACGCCTGGCATCACACTCACACATGCCGCCAACCTCTGCTCAACCAGTTCTCTTGCTATCTTTGTAGCTATATCCCCATCCGGCGCTGTACTGTATACCAGCATAACCTTATCCATATCATTCTCCCTGTCTGATACGCATCCTTCCCAGTTTACGCGAAACCAACCTCATGAAAGAACATTAAAAAATAAAAAAAGACCGGAAAACCGGCCTTTTTTTATTTCAAACAAACGATCTGGTTATGCGCCTTCGATAACCGTCGGTTCAGGACGATCCACCAGCTCAACATAAGCCATTGGCGCATTATCGCCAAGGCGATTACCGATTTTCAAAATACGCAGATAACCGCCATTGCGGTTGGCATAACGCGGGCCCAATTCGGCAAACAGCTTAACAACCATTTCACGATCACGGAGCCGGTTAAAAGCCAGACGTTTGTTTGCCAGTGTTTCTTTTTTCCCCAATGTCAGGATCGGCTCGACGACACGGCGCAATTCCTTGGCTTTAGGCAGGGTTGTTTTAATCGCCTCATGGCGCAGCAACGAAACACTCATGTTGCGTAGCATAGCAAGGCGGTGTGATGATGTGCGGTTGAGTTTTCTCAACCCGTGACGATGACGCATAATATAACCTCTTAATCTTAAATCCAGCTCTTCTATCGGCTGTTTATGCCGCGGGCCGGTTGTTATAAAAATTCACAAATACGAAATTACTTTTCAAGTCCTGGCGGCGGCCAGTTATCCAGCTTCATACCCAGGGTCAGACCACGGGAAGCCAGCACCTCTTTAATCTCATTTAACGATTTGCGGCCCAGATTCGGTGTTTTCAGCAATTCATTCTCACTGCGCTGAATCAGATCGCCAATATAATTGATGTTTTCAGCCTTGAGACAATTGGCCGAACGAACCGTCAATTCCAGATCGTCAACCGGACGCAGCAGAACCGGATCAACCGGCGGCAACTGTGACATGGCTTCCGAAGCCGTTTCGGTACCTTCAAGCGCAGCAAAAACACTCAACTGATCGACCAGAATCCGGGCAGACTGGCGAATCGCTTCCTCAGCCGTAATCACACCATTCGTTTCAATATTGATAATCAGCTTATCCAAGTCGGTACGCTGTTCAACACGGGCCGACTCGACTGCGTAGGATACACGGCGAACCGGTGAAAAAGAAGCGTCTAGAATAATACGGCCAATCGTCTTGTTGGCATCTTCCGAAAGCCTGCGCACATTACCCGGCACATAGCCCCGGCCTTTTTCAACCTTAATCTGCATATCCAGCTTGCCGCTTTCCGTCAAATGCGCAATAACATGATCGGGATTGATAATCTCCACATCATGCGGCAATTCGATGTCCGCCGCTGTAACAACGCCAGTCCCCTCTTTTTTCAAAATCAGGTTGACCGTATCACGGTTATGCAATTTGAATACAACCCCCTTCAAGTTCAAAAGAAGATCAACCACATCCTCCTGAACACCATCCAGCGTTGAATATTCATGTACCACACCGGCAATCGTCACTTCGGTTGGCGCGTAGCCAACCATGGAAGATAGCAAAATACGGCGCAAGGCATTGCCCAGCGTATGTCCGTAACCACGCTCAAACGGTTCCATTTCCACTTTGGAATGGCCGGAACCGAGCATTTCCACATTAATGATGCGCGGTTTGAGAAAATTGTTTGGCATAAAATGTCCTCTTCAATACCCTCGGCTCGTTACACCGATAAGGCTGATGGCATTAATAAGTAATACTCATTGCAAAAATAACAGCAGTTCAATCAATCAGCGTGAATACAACTCAATAATCAGTGATTCATTGATATCATTGGCAAACTCTGAACGGTCTGGAACCCGCTTGAACTGGCCTTCCATTTTCTTGGAATCAACAGAAACCCAGTCTGCCATGCCGATTTGCTCCGCCAAAGACAGCGATTCCATAATACGCGCCTGCTTTTTCGATTTTTCACGAATAGCTACCACATCATTGGGTTTGACCAGATAAGAAGGTATATTCACGACCTTGCCGTTCACCGTGACAGCCTGATGGCTGACAAGCTGGCGGCTTTCAGCACGGGTCGAGCCAAACCCCATCCGATAAACAACATTATCCAGACGGGTCTCCAAAAGCTGCATGAGATTATCACCCGTATTGCCTTTTCTGCGTTCCGCTTCGGCAAAGTAGCGACGGAATTGTCTTTCCAGCACACCATACATGCGTCTGACTTTTTGTTTTTCGCGCAATTGATTGCCATAATCGGACAAACGGGCGCCGGAACGCATGCCATGCTGTCCAGGCTTCACATCCAGCTTGCATTTTGAATCCAGTGAGCGGCGCGCGCTCTTTAGGAAAAGATCCGTGCCTTCACGGCGGGAAAGTTTGGCCTTCGGCCCAATATAACGTGCCACAATATTTCCTTTACTCTAAATGACGCCCCGAAATCGAACTATTTCAGGCGCTAGTCAGACCGCATGCAGCCTGACAGTGGTCTTCAACAAAAAATCAGATACGACGGCGCTTGGGAGGACGGCAACCGTTATGCGGAACCGGCGTAATATCCTGTATCTGAGTAATACGAATACCCAGATTGTTCAGCGCGCGCACAGCCGACTCACGGCCTGGGCCGGGCCCCTTGATGCGCACTTCCAGATTCTTGATGCCGTACTCAACAGCAACCCGTCCGGCAGATTCAGCCGCAACCTGCGCCGCAAACGGCGTTGATTTGCGGGAACCCTTAAAACCTGCGCCGCCGGAAGTTGCCCAAGTCAGGGTATTGCCCTGGCGGTCTGTAATCGTGATGATGGTATTGTTAAAGGAAGCATGCACGTGAGCCACGCCTTCAGCAATATTTCTTTTCACCTTTTTGCGCACACGCGCTGCTGCGCTGTTTGATGCTTTTGCCATATTAAAATCCTTGATCCGTCTACTATTCAAACACGGTGGTTGATCTTATTTCTTCAGTGCCTGAGCCGCTTTACGTGGTCCCTTGCGTGTACGGGCATTGGTACGCGTACGCTGGCCCCTGACCGGCAAACCACGGCGATGACGCAATCCGCGATAGCAGCCGAGATCCATCAGGCGCTTAATACTCATGGAAACTTCACGACGCAAATCACCTTCGATCAGATAATTATTTAAGGCTTCGCGAAGTTTTTCAAGTTCGTTGTCATCAAGGTCTTTGACCTTCTTTGATGGTTCCACACCGGCTGCCTCACAAACTTCTTTTGCTCGTGGGTGACCGATACCATATATGGCCGTCAGGCCAATAACAATATGCTGATGGTTGGGAATGTTTACCCCTGCAATACGTGCCATTCGTTCGTCCTAATAAAGCCGTTATTAACCTTGACGCTGTTTATGACGCAATTCCGTGCAAATAACACGCACTACGCCTTTGCGTTTAATAATCTTGCAATTGCGGCAAACCCGCTTAACAGATGCCTGTACTTTCATTTTCAACCTCTTTTCAATCTAAAGCCTTACAATCCGTATCTACTTCGACCGGAAAACAATCCGAGCACGAGTCAAATCATATGGCGTCAATTCTACTGTGACCTTGTCGCCAGGCAGAATACGAATATAATTCATTCGCATCTTTCCAGATATGTGCCCCAGCACAATATGTCCATTTTCCAGTTTCACGCGAAAGGTTGCGTTGGGCAGATTATCAATAATTTCGCCCTGCATCTGGATAACGTCATCTTTTGCCATATATCGTTATTTCTCTCTCCAACATTAACGGGACATTCCCGTTCCTTTAAAATTCGACTTTTTCAACAGCGACTCATACTGATGTGACATGACGAAATTCTGGATCTGTGCCATGAAATCCATCGTTACCACCACAATAATCAGCAGCGACGTACCGCCAAAATAAAACGGCACATTCCACCTGGCCACCAAAAACTCCGGCAGCAAACACACCAATGTCACATACACCGCACCCGCCAGTGTCAGACGCATCAAAATCCGGTCAACATAACGCGCTGTCTGCTCACCCGGACGGATGCCGGGAATAAATGCACCGCTCTTTTTCAGATTATCCGCTGTCTCCCGACTGTTAAACACCAGTGCCGTATAGAAAAAACAGAAGAAAATAATCGCTACCGCATACAACAAAGCATGCATCGGCTCACCAGGACCCAACGATGCAGACAAATCCTTTAAGAAACGCGCAAACATGTTATCGGATTCCGTACCGGTTGCAAACCACCCCGCGATTGTCGCCGGAAACAGAATAATCGACGACGCGAAAATCGGTGGAATAACACCGGCCATATTCACTTTAAGCGGCAAATGGGTACTTTGACCGCCATAAATCTTGTTGCCAACCTGGCGCTTTGCGTAATTTACCAAAATACGGCGCTGCCCACTCTCGATAAAAACAACCAGATAAGTCACAGCAACGACAATCACACAAATCAACAAGGCAGAAATCGCACTCATTGATCCGGTACGCACCAATTCAAACAAACCCGTAATCGCACTAGGCAAACCGGCTGCAATACCGGCAAAAATCAGAATGGAAATACCATTGCCCAAGCCTCTTTCCGTGATTTGCTCACCCAACCACATCAAAAACATGGTTCCCGTCACCAGTGTTACCACCGCCGTGAAGCGGAATACCATACCGGGATCAATCACCAAGCCTGGTTGTGACTCAACTGCAATCGCAATACCCAGTCCCTGAAATGCGGCCAAAAGCAATGTGCCATAACGCGTGTACTGCGTCATCTTGCGACGGCCAGCTTCACCTTCCTTTTTCAGCGCATCAATTTGGGGTGAGACAATACCAACCATCTGCATAATAATCGAAGCAGAAATATAAGGCATAATCCCGAGCGCAAACACGGAAAAGCGTGAAAGCGCGCCACCGGAAAACATGTTAAACATGCCTAAAATGCCGCCTTCATTTTGCCTGAACAAAAGAGCCAACTGATCCGGATCGATACCCGGAACCGGTATATGCGCACCAATACGATAAACGACCAGCGCGCCAAGAAGGAACCACAGGCGCCCCCAAGGAAACCCTGCTGTCGACGAACTTTTCGCTACGGCTTTAGAAGAAGTTGCCAATCGTTTTCCTCATTATGACTTACGCAATCGTACCGCCACGGCTTTCAATTGCCGCACGCGCGCCTTTCGTTACCGTCAATCCTGAAAGATTGACGCTCTTTTTGAGCTCGCCTGATAAAATGACACGTGCTTCTCTGATGCGCTGGGAAACGATGCCTGCCTGTTTCAGCACCAGCAAATCAATATCATTTACTGCCAGTTTATCAAGATCAGAAAGACGGATCTCAGCACGGTAAGGCGCTGTCATGGACTTGAAGCCGCGCTTTGGCAGCCTGCGCTGCAACGGCATCTGCCCACCCTCAAAACCAACTTTATGGAAACCGCCTGCACGCGATTTCTGTCCCTTGTGACCACGGCCGGCCGTCTTGCCCAAACCAGAGCCGATGCCTCGACCGACTCTGCGTTTAACATGTTTTGCGCCAGCAGCAGGTTGCAAATTATTTAATTTCATAACTTATCCTGTCGGTAGTTTCCTGAAAAATCAAGAAACCACTTTAACGAGATACGACACTTTATTAATCATTCCACGAATAGCTGGCGTATCTTCCAGCGTGGAAACACCATTCAAACGGCGGAGTCCGAGGCCACGCACAGTAGCACGTTGTGACGCATTGGTCCCGATCAGGCTCTTTACCAGTTTCACCTTGATTTGATTAGACGACATCGCCATTCACCTCTTATCCAACAATTTCTTCAATTGACTTGCCACGCTTACCGGCAATTTCCGACGGTGTATTCATGGAAGTCAGCGCATTCATGGTTGCACGAACCATGTTGTACGGGTTACTGGAGCCAAATGACTTCGCAACCACATTCGTGACACCCAACACCTCGAACATCGCGCGCATTGCACCGCCCGCAATCACACCCGTACCCTGTTTGGCAGGATTGAGCATCACTTTGGAGGCACCATGCTTGCCCGTAATGGTATGCTGGAGCGTCCCATCTTTCAGCGTAACCTTGATCATATTGCGACGCGCCTCTTCCATCGCCTTTTGCACGGCAATCGGAACTTCCTTCGATTTACCCTTGCCCATGCCGATACGGCCATCACCGTCACCAACAACGGTTAGCGCAGAAAAACCCATGATGCGCCCACCCTTAACCACTTTAGTCACGCGGTTAACGGCAATCATTTTTTCACGCAAGCCGTCATCAGGCCTTTCGTTCTGCGTTTTCTGTTGCATTTTTGCCATGGAATATCCCTTAGAACTTCAGGCCAGCTTCACGCGCAGCTTCTGCCAGCGCCTTCACACGACCGTGATAACGAAAACCTGCGCGGTCAAAAGCAACGGCAGACACACCGGCCTTCAAAGCTTTTTCCGCTATTCTTTTCCCAACAAGCGTCGCTGCCGCCACATTACTTCCAGCACCCAGTTTACCGCCAAGCTGCTGACGCACTTCGCTTTCTGCAGTGGAAGCAGATGCTAAAACGCGTGAATCCGGCGCAATAACGTTGGCATAAATATGCATATTGGTACGATGTACCGATAAGCGATTCGCTCCCAATCCTGCAATTTTGGCCCGGGTCTGACGTCCGCGACGCAAACGTGATTGTTTCTTGTTCATCAAACGCCCCTACTATTTCTTCTTGGTTTCTTTAAGCTTGACCACTTCGTTAGCATAGCGAACACCCTTGCCTTTATAAGGCTCCGGGCTGCGGTATGCGCGAACTTCGGCAGCAACCTGTCCAACAACCTGCTTGTCGATTCCTTTGAGAACGATTTCGGTCTGTGACGGCGTTTCACATTTCACGCCAGCCGGCATTTGATGCAAAACGGGATGCGAAAAACCCAGAGACATATTCAGTGTATCTCCTTGCATCTGCGCACGATAACCAACGCCAATCAGCGTTAGACGGCGCTCAAAACCTTTGCTGACACCCTCAACCATGTTGCTGACCAACGCACGGGTTGTCCCCCACATTGCCCGGGCTTCACGGCTTTCATTAGCCGGCTCAACCAACAGACTCTTGTTTTCTTCCTTGACACGCACGTGATCGGAAAGATCACACGACAGTGTGCCAAGCGAACCCTTAACGGTAATCTGACCACCTGAAATAGTGACAGCAGCGCCATCCGGAATCGCAATCGGCATTTTTCCAACTCTTGACATGCTTGACTCCTTAGGCCACGTAACAGATTACTTCACCGCCCACCCCATTGGCACGCGCCTTGCGATCCGTCATCACACCCTTAGGGGTGGAAACAATCGCAACACCCAAGCCATTCATGACGCTCGGCAGTTCATCTCGCCCCTTGTAGATGCGAAGCCCAGGGCGTGATACACGCTCCAGCTTTTCAATAACGGGACGCCCTACATAATATTTCAGTGCAATATTCAATTCGGCTTTGCCGCCTTCTTCCTTCACACCAAAAGACTCGATATATCCCTCATCTCTCAAAACATTCGCAATAGCGACCTTGAGTTTTGAAGAAGGCATCGAGACCGAATTCTTACTGACTTGCTGCGCATTGCGGATGCGGGTCAGCATATCTGCGATAGGATCGCTCATACTCATTAGATGTCCTCCTGCTACCAGCTGGCTTTGGTGATGCCAGGAATTTCGCCATTCATAGCAAACTCCCGGAGCTTGGTACGACCCAGGCCGAATTTTCTATACGTACCGCGTGGCCGACCAGTAATAGCACAACGGTTGCGCTGACGAGTCGGATTTGCATTGCGCGGCAATGACTGCAATTTCAGACGCGCCTCATAACGCTCTTCATCTGCCTTGCTCTGATCGTCAACAATTGCCTTTAACGCGGCACGCTTTGCAGCATATTTCTTTACCAGATCCGCGCGTTTTTTTTCACGATTAATTAATGCCAGTTTAGCCATACTGCCTCAGTTTCTGAACGGAAATTTAAATGCGGTGAGGAGCGCCCTTGACTCGCCATCAGTTTTAGCAGTCGTGGTAATACTGATATTCAGCCCGCGCAAAGCATCAATCTTGTCATACTCGATTTCAGGGAAAATAATCTGTTCCCGGATGCCAAGATTGTAGTTACCCCTGCCATCAAAAGACCGGGCCGAGATGCCACGGAAATCCCTAATACGCGGCAACGCAATCGTCACCAGGCGATCCAGGAACTCATACATTCTCTCGCCACGCAATGTAACCATACAGCCGATCGGATAGTCATCACGGATCTTAAATCCTGCGATGGATTTTTTTGCCCTGGTAACCACTGGCTTTTGGCCGGCGATCTTACCAAGATCTTCCACAGCATGGTCAATAATCTTTTTATCAGCGACCGCTTCAGACAACCCCATATTCAGCGTTATCTTGGTAATACGCGGCACTTCCATTGTAGTCTTATAGGAAAATTGCGCCACCAAATCCGGCACCACTTTTTCCTTGTAGAAGTCTCTTAAACGCGCCATAATTATTTCGCCCCAACTACTCTGCCGCTGGATTTATAGACGCGGACTTTCTTGCCGTCCACAACCTTAAAACCCACACGCTCTGCCTTGTTTGAAACCACGTCATATAATGCGACGTTGGAAACGTGAATCGGCATTTGTTTATCTTCAATTCCACCTGTTGTCCCCGTCATCGGATTCGGGCGGGTAGTCTTTTTAACAACATTGACATTTTTAACGATCACAAAATCGTCAATGCAACGCTCAACAATACCGCGCTTGCCCTTATCCTTGCCGATTAAGACAATGACTTCGTCATCTTTTCTGATTTTTTTCATGACACGCTCCTTACAGCACTTCCGGCGCAAGAGAGACAATCTTCATGAAGCGCTCAGTACGCAATTCACGGGTCACAGGCCCGAAAATGCGAGTACCAATCGGCTCCAGCCTGGCGTTTAACAGCACAGCAGCGCTTCCATCGAACTTAATCAATGATCCGTCAGGACGGCGCACGCCTTTTGCGGTACGAACGACAACAGCATTATAGATTTCACCCTTTTTAACTCTTCCCCGCGGCGCAGCACTCTTTACCGTGACCTTGATAATGTCACCGATGCCCGCATAGCGGCGTTTAGAACCACCCAACACCTTGATGCAAAGAACTTCTCTGGCACCCGTGTTGTCGGCCACTTTCAAACGGCTTTCACTCTGAATCATATTTTCTTTCCCAACTTAATTCATCTAGGCACCCTGCCTGACGATCAGTCTTGGTCCCGTCATCTGGTGTTTTCACACCATTTGATTGGGTGGACATTTTTTATATTAGAACTTCGTGTCACCATGTAAGATGGCACGAAGCTTTTAATTATCACATCAATATATAATTAATGCAAGTTTTTTTATACTACCTGTGCAACCTGCACGACACGGGTCACGACCCATGACTTGTTTTTGGAAATCGGACGGCTTTCCCTGATTTCCACGGTATCACCCACTTTCGCCTGATTGGTTTCATCATGCGCCAGATATTTTTTTGAGCGTCTGATGATTTTGCCATACAGGGAATGCTTGACATGCCGTTCAATCATAACCGACACCGTCTTATCCATTTTGTCAGAGACAACCCTGCCAGTCAGCGCACGCTGGACTTTTGTCTGATCGTTCATTATTTATTACCCTTTGCATTCATAACAGTCTTCACACGAGCAATATCACGCCTGACTTTCCGTAATTGGGAAGTATTCGTTAATTGCTGGGTGGCTTTCTGCATGCGCAGACCGAATTGCGCCTTTAACAGGTCATTTAATTCCTGCTGCAACGCAGCCTGATCTTTATTGTGAAGCTCAGAAGCTTTCATCATTACTCCTTTACTGGCCAATCCGGCGAGCTACAAACGTGGTTTGCAGCGGCAATTTGGCGGCAGCAAGGCGGAATGCCTCACGCGCCAGTTCCTCACTGACACCATCCATTTCATACAACATTTTTCCGGGACGGATTTCAGCGACATAATACTCCGGATTGCCTTTACCGCTTCCCATACGGACTTCTGCCGGTTTCTCGGAAATAGGCTTGTCCGGAAAAACACGAATCCAGATACGGCCACCACGACGGATGTGGCGTGTCATGGCGCGACGAGCCGCTTCAATCTGGCGCGCGGTAAGCCTTCCCCGGCCAACGGCCTTCAGGCCAAATTCACCAAAAGACACACTGGTTCCCCGCTCATGCGAAATACCGGTATTGCGCCCTTTCTGTTCTTTTCTATATTTTCTGCGTTTTGGCTGCAGCATAATTATTCTCCTGCCGTCTCAGCTGGTGCGGATTCGGATGTTGCGTCAGCCTTCTTGGCACGAACACGCTTGACACCACCTGGTGCGGAAGCACCCTCCACTTTCCTAATACGTTGTTTGCCAGCCGGTTTGGCGCCATCATCACGGCGCACGCCACGGCGTTTCTTCTCTTCTTCAACACTGGCTTCAACTCTTGGCGCCTCATCATTTTCCAGACGATCGCCCTTGTATACCCAAACTTTCACGCCAATAATGCCGTATGTCGTCAAAGCCTCGCTAAAACCGTAATCAATGTCCGCGCGCAGGGTATGCAATGGCACACGGCCTTCGCGGTACCACTCGGTTCGCGCAATCTCAATACCGTTTAACCTGCCTGAAGACATGATCTTGATGCCTTGCGCACCGAGACGCATCGCATTTTGCATGGCACGCCTCATAGCGCGGCGGAACATAATCCGCTTTTCTAGCTGCTGCGTAATGGAATCGGCAATCAACTGGGCGTGCGTTTCAGGCTTACGGATCTCTTCGATGTTAACGTGAACCGGCACACCCATAATCCTGGTCAGATCATTTTTCAAGACTTCAATATCTTCGCCCTTTTTGCCAATAACGACGCCTGGACGAGAACTGTAAATCGTGAAACGCGCATTTTTTGCAGGACGCTCAATGACGACATGCCCCACAGATGCATTTTTCAGTTTTTTCTTCAAATACTCACGGGCCTGCAGATCATTATTGAGCATGCCGGCAAAATTATTGTTGTTGGCATACCAACGTGATGACCAGTTGCGGGCTACCGCAAGACGAAATCCAGTCGGATGAATCTTTTGCCCCATCGTGGCTCCCCTTAGTTACTGACCGTCACATAAACGTGACAAGTTTGTTTAGTGATGCGATCACCGCGGCCTTTTGCACGAGGTCTATACCGCCTGAGGACCGGGCCCTTTTCGACAAAAATTGAAGCGACCTTCAGTTCGTCAATATCTGCCCCATCGTTATGCTCGGCATTCGCAATTGCGGACTCCAGCACGCGTTTGATAATCGCCGCCCCTTTTTTCGGAGTAAAGGTCAGAATATCAAGCGCCTGATCCACTTTCCTGCCGCGAATCATATCGGCCACAAGACGGCCTTTTTGCGCTGACAGACGCACGCCACGGAGAGCAGCCTTTGTTTCCATTATTGCCATCGCTTTCTCCTACCTTTTTGCTTTCTTGTCGGCAGCATGACCCTTAAACGTCCGGGTCAAGGCAAATTCACCGAGCTTATGTCCAACCATGTTTTCAGAAATGTACACGGGCACATGCTGTTTGCCGTTATGCACCGCAATGGTCAAACCAATAAAATCCGGCATAATGGTGGATCTACGTGACCATGTTCTGATCGGTCTTTTGTCTTTGGATTCCTGGGCCGCTTCCACCTTCTTGATCAGGTGGGCATCGCAGAAAGGTCCTTTTTTCAATGAACGTGTCATATGCTACCCCTATTTTCTCTTGCCACGGCGTGAAACGATCATCGAAGTCGTACGCTTGTTACTGCGTGTCTTCAAGCCCTTGGTTTTTTGACCCCATGGCGATACCGGGTGGCGACCACCCGATGTTCTGCCCTCACCGCCGCCATGCGGATGGTCGACCGGATTCATCACCACACCGCGCACTGTCGGGCGCACGCCGCGCCAGCGCATGGCACCGGCCTTGCCGATCTTGCGCAGGCTGTGCTCCGCATTGCCAACTTCACCAATGGTTGCACGGCACTCAATATGAACACGACGAACCTCGCCGGAACGGAGTCGCACCTGGGCATATGAACCTTCACGCGCCATCAGCACAACTGCGGCACCGGCGCTCCTTGCCATCTGGGCGCCCTTGCCCGGCAGCATTTCAATACCGTGAATCGTGGTGCCAACCGGAATATTCCTAAGCGGCAGACAATTACCCGCCTTGATCGGCGCCTCGGATCCATTCATTACCTGATCACCAACAGAAAGGCCTTTGGGCGCAATAATATAGCGGCGCTCACCATCTGCATAGCAGATCAGTGCAATATTCGCGGTGCGGTTCGGATCATATTCAATCCGCTCAACTTTAGCCGGAATATTGTCCTTGTTACGCACAAAATCCACAACCCGATAATGCTGTTTATGCCCGCCGCCAATATGACGGGTCGTAATACGGCCATTATTATTGCGACCGGCGCTTTTTGACTTTTTCTCAATCAACCCGGAATAAGGACGCCCCTTATACAACTCCGGATTGACGACTTTCACCATCCCCCGACGGCCGGGAGAAGTGGGTTTGACTTTAACGAGAGCCATCTCTTAAGCCTCCTCGGTAAAATTGATTTCTTGGCCGGGCTTCAGACAAACATAGGCATGCCTGACGTGATTTTTTCTGCCAATTGTCTTCCCTGAACGCTTTTGCTTGCCGGCACGGTTTAATACCTGAATGGATTCCACTTGCACCTTGAAAAGATTTTCCACCGCAGCCTTGATTTCAGGCTTGGTGGCATCCCTCATGACACGGAAAACAACCTGCTCATGCTTATCTGCAATAAAAGTCGCTTTTTCGGAAACCACAGGAGCCAGCAGCACTTTCATCATGCGCTCTTCACTCACTTTTTTCGCTATGCTCATGCCAGCATCTCCTCAATTTTGCCCAATGCAGCACGCGTAATCAGCACGTCCTTAAAATAGACGAGTGAAACCGGATCAGCCTGGTGAGGTTCCAGCACCAGCACGTTTGGCAGATTGCGGGAAGCCAAATATAAATTTTCATCAAAATTGTCAGTCAGGACGAGCACGGAAGCAAAACCAAAGGCCTTCAATTTTTCAGCCAGCATTTTTGTTTTGGGCGCTTCAATCGACAGCTCATCAATCACCGTCAAACGACCCTCGCGCGCCAGTTGCGACAGAATCGAACAAAGACCGGCACGATACATTTTCTTGTTGACTTTATGAGCAAAGTTCTCTTCACCGGTATTGGGAAACGCACGACCGCCTCCACGCCACAATGGTGAGGACGACATACCGGCACGAGCGCGACCCGTACCTTTCTGGCGCCAGGGCTTTTTGGTCGTATGCGCAACCGTCTGGCGGTTTTTTTGCATGCTGTTAGCGCCACGGGCATTTGCCTGGAAAGCGACGACGACCTGGTGGATCAACGCCTCATTGTATTCACGACCGAAAATGGTATCCGGCGCATCCACCTTAGCGGCAGACTGGTTACTGCTGTTTAAGAGCTTGAGTTCCATCATGACGCTCCTTTCTTGGCAGGAGCCTTGACAGCCGGCTTGACAATAACGCGACCATTTTTCGCGCCTGGAACCGCTCCCTTAACCAGCAAAAGCTGACGTTCGGCATCAATCCGCGCAATTTCCAGATTCTGGACGGTACGTGTCACATCACCCATATGGCCGGTCATTTTTTTACCCTTGAAAACGCGACCCGGATCCTGGTTCATACCAATAGAACCGGGAACATTATGGGATACCGAGTTACCATGAGTGGCGCGACCGGATGAGAAATTGTGACGCTTGATCGCACCGGCATATCCCTTACCAATTGAGACGCCCTGCACATCAATTTTCTGGCCGACTTCAAACATATCCGTTGTTAATGCAGCCCCTGGTTTCATGTCAGCGGCAACAGAAGCATCGATACGAAATTCTTTTAAGACACTGCCCGCTTCCACACTCGCTTTTCGGTAGTGACCGGCAGCAGCCTTGTTCACGCGAGAGGGGCGGCGTTTCCCAAATGCGACCTGTACGGCACTATAGCCGTCTGTCTCGGTCGTCTTGATTTGCGTAATACGGTTGTCTGACACATCAACTACAGTAACGGGAATAGCATCTCCGTCATCTGTAAAAATACGCATCATTCCAACCTTACGCCCAATAAGGCCCAGGCTCATTTTATTCTCCATTCCTGTCTACGATTGGACAGGTTGTCATTATTTAATACAACCGCACACAATAAGCTTTTTGCGTACAGTCGGGCATTGTAGCCCGTTTTCATTTATTGCACAACCGTAAAAACAGTTTTTCTTGTTAAAAAATTTACTGTAACTTGATTTCAACATCGACACCCGCCGGCAAATCCAGTTTCATCAAAGCATCAACTGTTTTATCCGTTGGATCAATAATATCCATCAGACGCTGATGTGTTCTGATTTCAAACTGGTCACGCGATGTCTTGTTTACGTGCGGTGAACGTAAAACATCGAAGCGCTGAATGCGTGTAGGCAAAGGCACAGGACCTTTGACTACAGCACCGGTTCTCTTGGCGGTATCGATAATTTCCTGCGCTGACTGATCAATCAATTTATAGTCAAACGCTTTCAAACGAATACGAATTTTCTGGTTTTGCATAATTACTTTCTAAAGAGCGAACTGCGGATGATTGCCACCCGCAGCATGTTTTATATATCAAATTATTGCGGTCAAACTTAAATCACTCGACGATTTTAGAAACGACGCCAGCACCTACCGTTCTGCCGCCTTCACGTATCGCAAAGCGCAGCCCTTCTTCCATCGCAATCGGCGAGATGAGCTTGACCGTGATGGAGACGTTGTCTCCAGGCATGACCATGTCCTTGTCCTTAGGCAACTCTACCGAGCCCGTTACGTCCGTTGTCCTAAAGTAGAATTGCGGACGGTAGTTGTTGAAGAAGGGCGTGTGACGGCCTCCTTCGTCTTTGGATAGGACGTAGATTTCTCCCGTGAAGTGACGGTGCGGTTTGATTGAGCCTGGCTTGGCGAGGACTTGACCGCGTTCGACTTCTTCACGTTTGGTGCCGCGCAGCAGAACCCCGACGTTGTCGCCTGCTTGGCCTTGGTCCAGTAGTTTTCTGAACATTTCTACGCCCGTGCAGGTGGTTTTGAGTGTGTCTTTGATGCCGACGATTTCGATTTCTTCGCCTACTTTGATGATGCCGCGTTCGACACGGCCTGTTACGACTGTGCCACGTCCAGAGATGGAGAAGACGTCTTCGACCGGCATGAGGAAGGTGCCGTCTATGGCGCGTTCCGGTTCCGGGATGTAGCTGTCTAGGGCTTCTGCGAGCGAGAGGATGGATTGTTCGCCGAGTTCGCTTGTGTCTCCTTCTAGCGCGAGCTTGGCGGAGCCTTTGATGATGGGCGTGTCGTCTCCAGGGAATTCGTAGCGTGAGAGGAGTTCACGGACTTCCATTTCGACGAGTTCGAGGAGTTCTGCGTCGTCTACCATGTCACATTTGTTGAGGTAGACGATGATGTAGGGGACGCCGACCTGGCGGGCGAGCAGGATGTGTTCACGCGTTTGCGGCATGGGGCCGTCTGCTGCTGAGCAGACGAGGATGGCGCCGTCCATTTGGGCTGCGCCTGTGATCATGTTTTTGATGTAGTCGGCGTGGCCCGGACAGTCTACGTGCGCGTAGTGCCTGTTGGCTGTTTCGTATTCGACGTGCGCCGTGTTGATGGTGATGCCGCGTGCTTTTTCTTCCGGCGCCGCGTCAATTTGGTCGTAGGCTTTGGCTTCTCCGCCGAATTTCCTGGATAGGACTGTTGCTATCGCCGCAGTTAGCGTCGTTTTGCCGTGGTCCACGTGACCTATCGTTCCTACGTTGACGTGCGGCTTCGTCCGCTCAAATTTGCTTTTTGCCATTTTATTTTCCTTCAAAAAAACGATTCATCTATTACTGTTAGTTTTTTCTTTACCGTTTTATGCAAAGCAGATTAATTACTTTGCTTTCGAACTGACAATCGCCTCAGCAACATGTTTGGGAGCTTCCGCATAATGCTTGAACTCCATCGTATAAGTCGCCCGCCCCTGCGTTGCTGAACGCAATGCAGTTGCGTAACCGAACATTTCAGACAACGGGACTTCGGCACGTATAATCTTGCCGCCGCCACCTGAAATTTCATCCATGCCCTGCACCATGCCGCGACGGGATGACAAGTCGCCCATCACTGTGCCGGCGTAGTCTTCCGGCGTTTCCACTTCAACCGCCATCATTGGCTCAAGCAAAACCGGATTCGCTTTACGCAAACCGTCTTTCAACGCCATGGATGCCGCCATTCTAAAGGCATTCTCATTAGAGTCAACATCGTGGTAAGAACCGAAGAACAGGGTAACCTTAACATCAACCACCGGATAACCCGCCATCACCCCAACCGGCAGGGTATCAACAATACCCTTTTCTACAGCAGGAATGTATTCGCGCGGTACGACACCACCCTTGATGGCATCAACAAATTCAAAACCTTTGCCGGCTTCCTGGGGTTCAACCTTCAGGACAACGTGACCATACTGACCACGGCCACCGGACTGCTTGACAAACTTGCCTTCGACTTCATCGCAAACGGAACGAATCGTTTCGCGATAGGCCACCTGTGGTTTGCCTACCGTTGCCTCAACGCCAAATTCACGCCGCATACGGTCAATAATAATATCCAGATGAAGCTCACCCATGCCGGAAATAATGGTCTGGCCCGATTCTTCGTCGGTACGAACCCGGAAAGAAGGATCTTCCTGCGCCAGACGGCCCAGTGCAATACCCATTTTCTCCTGATCGATCTTGGTTTTCGGCTCGACCGCCTGGGAAATAACCGGATCGGGGAATTCCATGCGCTCAAGCGTAATGATTGCACCAGGATCACACAATGTCTCGCCTGTAGTCGCTTCTCTCAAGCCAACGGCGGCCGCAATATCACCTGCACGCACCTCTTTGATTTCTTCACGGTTATTGGCGTGCATCTGCAGGATACGCCCCAAACGCTCGCGCTTGCTTTTAACCGGGTTGTAAACCGTGTCGCCTGACTTCACCATGCCGGAGTAAACCCGGAAGAAAATAAGCTGCCCGACAAACGGGTCCGTCATAATCTTGAACGCCAATGCGGAGAATTTTTCATTATCGTCGGCTTTACGAGTCACCGGCTGGTCACTGTCATCCACTCCCTCAACCGGCGGAATATCAACCGGAGAAGGCAGGTACTCAACAACCGCATCAAGCATGGCCTGCACGCCCTTATTCTTGAAGGCAGATCCACACATCATCGGAACAATCTCACTATCAATCGTACGCTGACGCAACGCTTTCTTGATATCCTCTTCAGAGAGATCACCTTCTTCGAGGTATTTGTTCATGAGCTCTTCGTTGGTTTCAGCCGCAACTTCCAGCAATTTTTCACGCCATTCCTGTGCTACCGCTTTCAAATTCTCAGGCACATCGCGATACTCAAATTTGGTTCCCTGAGAAGCTTCATCCCAATAAATAGCCTTCATCTTGATCAGATCGACCACGCCCTCAAAGCTATCTTCCGCACCAATCGGCACTTGCAATGGAATCGGATTGGCTTTTAAGCGCGCGCGCATCTGGTCATATACTTTGAAGAAATTGGCGCCCGTACGGTCCATCTTGTTGACGAATGCCAGACGAGGCACCTTGTATTTATTGGCCTGACGCCAGACTGTTTCGGACTGCGGCTGCACACCGCCTACCGCGCAGTACACCATACACGCGCCATCCAGCACACGCATGGAACGCTCCACTTCAATGGTAAAGTCAACGTGACCCGGGGTATCGATAATGTTGATGTGATGCTCCGGAAAATTGCTGCCCATTCCCTTCCAAAAGCAAGTGGTAGCAGCAGAAGTAATCGTAATGCCGCGCTCCTGTTCCTGCTCCATCCAGTCCATGGTTGCCGCACCGTGGTGCACCTCACCCAGTTTATGATTAACGCCGGTATAAAACAGAATGCGTTCCGTCGTCGTGGTTTTGCCTGCATCGATATGTGCGGAAATACCGATATTGCGATAGCGTTCAATGGGTGTCTTGCGAGCCATATTCAATCCTAGTTTCTTTCAGATAAACAAAGCCGAGCACTGCATTCTTTTTAGAATGTGCCCGGCTTGCAAATTGTCTTTTCGAACAACATCCTCTTTACCTGTTTGTCATTCGGTACATTCAATTAAAAGCGGAAATGGGAAAATGCTTTGTTTGCTTCCGCCATCCGGTGCACTTCATCACGTTTTCTCATTGCGCCGCCACGACCCTCTGCAGCCTCGAGCAACTCACCGGCCAAACGCTGCGGCATGGATTTCTCGCTACGCTTAGTAGCCGCCTCACGAATCCAGCGCATGGATAGCGCCATCCGGCGGACCGGTCTGACTTCAACGGGCACCTGATAATTTGCACCGCCAACACGGCGCGATTTCACTTCAACGAGCGGCTTACAGTTATTGACTGCTGTCATGAAGATTTCCAGCGGCTCCTTGTTGGATTTATTCTGGATAATATCAAAAGCGCTATAAATAATATTTTCAGCAATTGATTTTTTACCTGACAGCATCAGCACATTGACAAACTTGGCAACATCCACGTTACCGAATTTTGGATCAGGCAAAATTTCGCGTTTTGGAACTTCGCGACGACGAGGCATTTTATTTCCTTTCTATCTTCAGTTGAGCACTTAAAACGCTCACGGCACGCCTTCATGGCACACCACTTACTCGGCCATTTGGCCGACTCACTATATGACCAGATTACGCTTTGGCAGGTTTTGCACGTTTGGCGCCGTATTTTGAACGGGCCTGTTTTCGATCTTTCACACCCTGCGTATCCAAAGAACCGCGCACCATATGATAACGCACACCCGGCAAATCTTTTACACGGCCGCCACGCAGGAGAACCACACTGTGCTCCTGCAAATTGTGGCCCTCGCCGCCAATGTACGAAATCACCTCGAACCCATTGGTCAAGCGTACTTTGGCAACCTTACGCAAGGCGGAATTTGGTTTCTTCGGCGTCGTCGTATAAACACGTGTGCATACACCACGTTTTTGCGGACAATTTTCCAATGCAGGGGATTTGCTTTTCACCTTGACGGAAACACGCGGCTTACGAATTAATTGATTGATGGTAGGCATCGATCTTTTCCAGCTATTTATTAATTAATATAACAATCCCGGCTACGTATTAAAACGCGCCGGGGACTTTACGGAGAGATTATCTGACCGCAAGATGAGTGCCTGAATAGATATATCAACACATGGTTTTTATCTGACGCAGGCATACATTGAGAGTCAGAAATTTTAAACTGCTTGATTGCTTAAGTCAATTCCCGCATACCCTCTATTTTTAAAATATCATGCAAAAAACAACAAAAAAGCAACCCGTCAAGTACAACAACCATTAAAAAAAGGCATTCCGTATAAACCGGAATGCCTTTTTAATTGAGAATACAATCAGAGCTGATCCGGATTCATTGTATTCATCTCTTCGGATGAAGTGTCTTCTGCCGGCATCGGACTGAAAAGCATTTCACGTTCTTCACGCTCCATCGCTTCACGTTCCTCACGTTCCCAAACACCCTTGAGCTTACGTGCACGATGAACGGCCAAACCGGTACCAGCCGGAATCAGGCGTCCAACGATAACGTTCTCTTTCAAACCGCGCAAACCATCACGTTTCCCCATGATCGCGGCTTCCGTCAGGACACGAGTCGTTTCCTGGAAGGATGCGGCCGAAATGAACGAATCCGTTGAAAGTGATGCCTTGGTAATACCCAGCAGCACATTTTCATACGTGGCAGGAATTTTGTTCTCAGCAGTAATACGATCATTCTCATCCAGCAATTCGGAACGCTCGACTTGTTCACCCGGAATATAAGACGTATCACCGGCATCAAGCACATTCACGCGACGCAACATCTGGCGAACAATGACTTCAATATGCTTATCATTGATTTTCACACCCTGCAAACGATAGACGTCCTGCACTTCGTCAACAATATAGTGCGCCAGCGCTTCGATACCAAGCAGCCGTAAGATATCCTGCGGATCTGCCGGGCCGTCAACAATCATTTCTCCCTTATTGACAACCTGGCCATCATGCACCAGCACCTGCTTTTCCTTGCCAATCAGGAACTCATGGCGACTGCCATCCATGTCGGTAATTTCCAAACGCTGCTTGCCTTTGGTTTCCTTGCCGAAAGCAACCGTGCCAGTCACCTCTGCCAGCATACCGGCATCTTTAGGCGAACGGGCCTCAAAGAGTTCCGCAACGCGCGGCAAACCACCGGTAATATCACGTGTTTTCTGCGATTCAGTCGGGATACGCGCAAGCACTTCACCGACAGAAACTTTCTGGCCATCCTGCACCATGAGAAGCGCGCCAACCTGGAAGCTGATGGTCACTGAATGCTCCGTGCCGGCAATCTTGACTTCTTCGCCACTGTCATTGAGCAGTTTGACCTGCGGACGGGCTGACTTGGTAGAAGAGCCACGACGTTTAGGATCAATCACAACCAATGTGGAAAGACCGGTTACCTCATCCAGTTGCCGTGCAACGGTTACACCTTCCTCCACATTTTCAAACTTGATCGTGCCGGCATATTCCGTAATGATCGGCCGGGTCAACGGATCCCAAACCGCCAGCACCCTGCCTGCCTTGATCGGCATATTGTCATGCACCTGCAAGGTCGCGCCGTAGGGTACTTTATGTCTTTCACGCTCACGGCCCAGATCATCCGCAATAATCACTTCACCGGAACGGGAAATCACGATCTGGTCGCCTTTCTCATTGGTGACATAACGCATGGCCGAAGTGAAATGGATGGTACCGTTTGAACGCGCCTCAACATTAGATGCCACCGTAGAACGGGATGCCGCGCCGCCAATATGGAATGTACGCATCGTAAGCTGGGTGCCCGGCTCACCAATGGACTGGGCTGCAATAACGCCGATGGCTTCGCCCACATTCACAAGAGCGCCACGGCCCAGATCGCGGCCATAGCACTTGGCGCACATGCCATAACGGGTTTCGCACGTGAGCGGCGTGCGAACCTTGACTTCATCCACGCCAAGACGGGCAATTTCTTCCACCATGTCTTCGTTTAAGAGCGTACCGGCTTCGTACAAAGTCTCCTGCGTTTCGGGATTGATGACATCATTCGCCGTGACACGGCCCAAAATACGGTCACTTAACGCCTCTATTACTTCACCGCCCTCAATCAAGGCTTTCATGACAACGCCATTGGTTGTGCCGCAATCATCTTCGATGACAACCAGATCCTGCGTAACATCAACCAGACGGCGGGTGAGATAACCCGAATTTGCCGTTTTCAGCGCCGTATCAGCCAAGCCTTTACGAGCGCCATGCGTGGAAATAAAGTACTGTAAAACATTCAAGCCCTCGCGGAAATTCGCGGTAATCGGCGTTTCGATAATCGAGCCGTCCGGCTTCGCCATCAAACCACGCATACCGGCCAGCTGCCTGATCTGGGCAGCAGAACCGCGCGCACCGGAATCAGCCATCATATAAATGGAGTTAAAAGATTCCTGAGTCGCTGTCGTACCGTCACGCTTGACGACTTCCTCGACTTTTAGCTGGTCCATCATGGCCTTGCCGACATTATCACCGGTTTTACCCCAGATATCGACAACCTTGTTGTAACGCTCACCTGCTGTGACCAGACCGGAAGAGTACTGTTGCTCGATTTGCTTGACTTCCTGCTCTGCGGCGGCAATCAAGTCTGTCTTAACCTGCGGCACCAGCATGTCATTAATCGAAATGGAAATACCGGCACGGGTAGCCAGCCTGAAACCGGATTGCATCAGGCGATCGGCAAAAATAACCGTTTCTCTTAGGCCGCATCTGCGGAAAGAAGCATTGATCAGCCTGGAAATTTCTTTCTTTTTAAGTGTGGTATTTAACAGGCTATACGGCAAACCCTCCGGCAAAATCTCGGAAAGGATGGCACGCCCCACTGTCGTCTCATAGCGAACAAGACGCTTAGCCACTTCACCGGTTTCGTGATCTTTCTGCAACTCGGGAATACGGACCGTGATCCGGCTGGTCAGTTCCACTTCCTTGTTGTCATAGGCGCGCAGCACTTCCGACACATCCGAAAGCATCAGGCCTTCGCCTTTGCCGTTGATTTTTTCGCGAGTCGCATAATACAACCCCAAAACAATATCCTGTGAAGGCACAATGGAAGGTTCGCCATTGGACGGGAAAAGAATATTATTGGACGCAAGCATCAGCGCACGGGCTTCCAACTGCGCCTCAATGGACAATGGAACGTGAACCGCCATCTGATCGCCGTCAAAGTCTGCATTGAATGCGGCACAAACCAACGGGTGTAATTGAATGGCCTTACCTTCAATCAGCACCGGTTCAAATGCCTGGATACCCAGCCTGTGCAATGTCGGCGCACGATTGAGCATAACCGGATGTTCGCGAATGACTTCTTCCAGAATATCCCAAACGATCCCTTCTTGCATATCGACCAGACGTTTGGCGGCCTTGATTGTCGTAGCCAATCCCATCAACTCAAGCTTGTTGAAAATGAAAGGCTTAAAGAGTTCAAGCGCCATCAATTTGGGCAAACCGCACTGATGCAACTTTAACTGGGGGCCGACAACAATAACGGAACGGCCGGAATAATCAACGCGCTTGCCCAGGAGATTCTGGCGGAAACGGCCACCCTTGCCTTTGATCATTTCAGCCAATGACTTCAATGGGCGCTTGTTTGCACCAGTCATGGCTTTGCCTCGGCGGCCATTATCAAGCAATGAATCCACCGCTTCCTGCAGCATGCGTTTTTCATTGCGCGTGATGATTTCCGGCGCACGCAATTCCAAAAGACGTTTCAGACGATTGTTGCGGTTGATCACGCGACGATACAAGTCATTTAAGTCGGACGTAGCAAAACGGCCGCCATCAAGCGGCACGAGCGGCCGCAATTCCGGCGGCAGCACCGGCAGCACTTCCATGACCATCCATTCCGGCTTGATGCCTGAACGCTGGAATGCTTCCAGCACTTTCAGTCTTTTCGCGTATTTCTTGATCTTGGCTTCAGACTTGGAATCGCGCAGCTCAACACGCAGTTGTTCCGCCTCACGGTTAATATCGATGGAACGCAACAATTCGCGGATGCCTTCCGCTCCCATCATGGCATTAAAATCATCACCGAATTCTTCATAGCGCGCGGCATAATCATCCTCAGACATGATCTGCCCTTTTTTAAGCGGCGTCATGCCGGCATCCGTCACAACATACGCTTCAAAATAAAGCACACGCTCAATGTCGCGCAATGTCATGTCCAGCACCATACCTAAACGGGAAGGCAAGGATTTCAAAAACCAGATATGAGCGGCGGGGGATGCCAGCTCGATATGGCCCATGCGCTCACGGCGAACTTTGGCCAAAGTAACTTCAACACCGCACTTTTCGCAAATGACGCCGCGATGCTTCAATCTTTTGTATTTGCTGCAAAGACACTCATAGTCCTTGATCGGGCCAAAAATTTTGGCGCAGAACAGGCCATCCCTTTCAGGCTTGAATGTACGGTAATTAATCGTCTCCGGCTTTTTAACCTCGCCATAAGACCAAGACCTGATCTTTTCCGGTGACGCCAGACCAATCTTGATGGCGTCAAATTGTTCATCCTGTTGAACTTGCTTGAATAGATCGAGCAGTGCTTTCATATTTCACTCCGGGTTGGATGAGTACACAGTCAGGATATCACCATTTAGACACCCTGACTGACTGACTATCAGTTACGCTCCAGATCGATATCAATACCGAGAGAACGAATTTCTTTTACCAATACATTAAATGATTCCGGCATGCCGGCATCAATGACATGATCGCCTTTGACCAGATTTTCATAAACCTTGGTACGGCCGCCCACGTCATCCGATTTGACCGTCAGCATTTCCTGCAACACATAAGATGCGCCATAAGCCTCAAGCGCCCAGACCTCCATCTCACCGAAACGCTGGCCGCCAAATTGCGCCTTGCCGCCCAACGGCTGCTGGGTAACCAGCGAATACGGGCCGGTCGAGCGGGCATGCATCTTGTCATCGACCAAATGGTGCAGCTTGAGCATGTGCATGTAGCCAACGGTCACAGGACGCTCAAAAGGATCACCGGTGCGGCCATCGTGCATCGTGACCTGGTTCTTTGATGCGGTCATACCTAATTTTTCAGCGACATTATCCGGATAAGCCAAACTTAACATACGACGAATTTCCGGCTCTTTAGCGCCATCAAAGACCGGGGTTGCAAATGGCACGCCATCCTTGAGATTTTGCGCCAATTCGAGGACTTCTTCTTCAGAAAAGCTGTCCAGGTCTTCCTGCCTGCCGCCTTCCACATAAATCTGCTTAATGAAAGTGCGGATTTCCTCAATCTTTTGCTTGGCTTCCAGCATTTCACCAATACGCTGCCCCAAACCTTTGGCAGCCCAGCCCAAGTGGGTTTCCAGAATCTGGCCGACATTCATACGGGAAGGCACGCCAAGCGGATTTAACACGATATCGGCTGGTGTGCCATCTGCCATATAAGGCATATCCTCAACCGGCACGATACGTGAAACCACACCCTTATTGCCATGACGGCCGGCCATCTTGTCTCCTGACTGCAACCGGCGCTTAACAGCCAGATAAACCTTGACCATTTTTTGCACACCAGGCTGCAACTCATCACCCTGAGTGAGCTTTTTGCGTTTTTCTTCAAAAGCCAAATCAAACTGATGCCGTTTTTCAGCAATCGATTCCTTGATGGCTTCAAGTGCCTGCGCTGTGTCCTCATCAGATGGACGAATGTCAAACCAGTGATAGCGTTCCAAATTAGCCAGATAATCCTTGGTGATTTCGGCGCCCTTTGCCAGCTTGTTCGGACCGCCATTGACTTTCTTGCCGATCAGGAGCCTGGACAGACGCTGGAAGGCATCGCCTTCAACGATACGCATCTGGTCATTCAAATCGATGCGGTAACGTTTCAATTCATCATCAATAATCTGCTGGGCACGTTTATCACGTACCAGCCCCTCGCGGGTAAAAACCTGCACATCAATAACCGTGCCAACCATGCCGGACGGCACACGCAGCGAGGTATCTTTCACATCCGATGCCTTTTCGCCAAAAATGGCGCGGAGCAGTTTTTCTTCCGGAGTCAGCTGCGTTTCACCACGCGGCGTAACCTTGCCCACCAATGTATCACCGGCCTGCACTTCAGCACCGATATAAACAATACCGGACTCATCCAGGCGGGCCAGCTGATTTTCCGCCAGATTGGAAATATCGCGCGTAATTTCTTCCGGCCCCAACTTGGTATCACGTGCGACGACGGAAAGTTCCTCAATATGGATCGAGGTATAACGGTCATCTTCCACAACCCGCTCGGAAATCAGGATGGAATCCTCAAAATTGAGGCCATTCCACGGCATGAATGCCACGAGCATATTCTGACCCAGCGCCAATTCACCCAGATCGGTTGAAGCGCCATCAGCAATCACATCACCCCTTTCAATGCGATCACCCACCTCAACAATGGGGCGCTGGTTGATGTTCGTATTCTGATTGGAGCGGGTATATTTAATCAAGTTATAAATATCCACACCGACTTCACCGGCGGTGGCTTCATCATCGTTGACACGCACGACAATACGGCCAGCGTCAATATAGTCAACCGTGCCGCCACGCACGGCCTGAACCGTCGTACCGGAATCAACGGCAACCGTTCTTTCAACACCGGTACCGACCAACGCTTTTTCAGGACGCAGACACGGCACGGCCTGGCGTTGCATGTTGGCGCCCATCAATGCGCGGTTCGCATCGTCATGCTCCAGAAACGGGATCAGCGATGCGGCAACAGAAACAATCTGCCCTGGCGCAACGTCCATATATTGGACACGCTCCGGTGACACCAGAATGGTTTCGCCGTTTTCACGAGCCGAAACCAGTTCATCTGCCAGCATGCCTTTATTATTAACCGTACTATTTGCCTGCGCAATGATGTAACGGCCCTCTTCAATCGCGGAAAGATATTCGATCTCATCCGTCACTTTAGAATCCACGACCTTACGGTAAGGCGTTTCCAAAAAACCGTACTCATTCAGGCGCGCGTACAGCGCAAGAGAATTGATCAAACCGATGTTCGGGCCTTCCGGCGTTTCAATCGGGCAAACGCGCCCATAATGCGTCGGATGGACGTCCCGAACCTCAAAGCCGGCTCTTTCACGGGTGAGGCCACCTGGCCCCAGCGCGGAAACGCGGCGCTTGTGAGTAATTTCCGACAACGGATTGGTCTGATCCATAAACTGGGACAATTGCGAAGACCCGAAAAATTCACGAATCGCCGCCGAAATCGGCTTAGAATTGATCAGATCATGCGGCATGAGATTATCAGCTTCCGCCTGCCCCAACCTTTCCTTTACAGCACGCTCAACCCTGACCAAGCCGGCACGGAACTGATTTTCCGCCAGCTCGCCTACACAGCGGACACGGCGGTTACCCAAGTGATCGATATCATCGACCTCACCGCGACCATTGCGTAACTCCACTAAAATTTTAATAACGGCCAAAATATCTTCATTGGAAAGCGTCATGGGGCCATCCAGCTGTTCGATTCCGATGCGGCGATTGAATTTCATGCGGCCGACAACCGACAAATCATAACGCTCAGGGTTATAAAACAGCCCATTAAATAAAGCTTCCACTGACTCTTCCGTTGGCGGTTCGCCCGGACGCATCATGCGGTAAATAGCGATTTTAGCCGCCATTTGGTCTACGGTTTCATCAACACGCAAAGACTGAGAGATATAGGCACCCTGATCCAGATCGTTGGTATATAGCGTCTCAATTTCCTTGATGCCTGCCTGACGCAACTTGAACAGGATTTCATCCGTCAACTCGTCATTAGCCTTCGCAATAATTTCGCCTGTATCCTGGTCGACAATATTCTTTGCCAGGGCACGGCCGATCAGATAATCTTCAGGCACGGAAATGCGCGTAATATCAGCCGCTTCGATTTCACGAATATTTCTGGCATTGATGCGCTTATCCCTGGAAACCAATACCTTGCCGCTCTTGTCGGTAATATCAAAACGGGCAATTTCACCACGCATGCGGGCGGACACAAAATCCAGCTCGGCGCCCTCGGAACGCAGCACGAAACGATCAAAGACAAAAAAGTTTTCAAGGATCTGCTCAACCGTCATGCCAATCGCTTTAAGGAGCACGGTAACCGGCATCTTGCGGCGACGGTCAACACGGAAGAACAGAACATCCCTCGGATCAAACTCAAAATCCAGCCAGGAACCGCGATAGGGAATAATGCGCGCCGAAAACAGCAATTTGCCCGAGGAATGGGTCTTGCCGCGATCATGCTCGAAAAATACGCCCGGGGAACGATGCAGCTGGGAAACAATGACACGTTCGGTTCCATTAATCACAAACGAACCCGTATTGGTCATGAGCGGCATTTCGCCCATATACACTTCCTGCTCTTTCATCTCCTTGACAACAGGCTTGGTTGGCGACTCCTTGTCAAGAATAACAAGACGTACCCTGGCACGAAGTGGTGAGGCATATGTCAAGCCGCGCTGCTGACATTCCTTGACATCAAACGGCGGATCTCCCAATACATATGAAATAAATTCTAATCTTGCAAACCCATTGTGCGAAACAATGGGAAATATGGATGCAAACGCAGATTGGAGTCCTTCATTTTTGCGTTTTGACGACGTGATATCTGCCTGCAAAAAGTTATGGTAGGACTCAAGCTGGGTAGCTAATAAAAAAGGAACCTGATGGACGTTCTCGCGCTTCGCAAACGATTTCCGGATGCGCTTTTTCTCAGTAAATGAGTAATGCATGGACACTCCGTGAGTGGCTGAAGGATGGAAAATTCAGGTTTCAGATCAATACCATTCTATTGAACCGGAAAACTCAAGCCTCAATCCTTTAATCTATTTCAATAACGGACTACAAATCCAGGACTTTCAACATAGAAATACCTAAAGGAGCCAGAGCCGAACCGTTTATTATAAACGATTCAGCTATGACTCTGCTACCACCAAATTGTAAGAATTTGCAAAAATTATTTGATTTCGACTTTTGCCCCAGCTTCTTCCAGTTTTTTCTTGGCATCTTCGGCTTCTGCTTTGCTGACACCTTCCTTGACAGGCTTCGGTGCCGCATCAACCATATCCTTGGCTTCTTTCAAACCCAAACCGGTGAGTTCGCGAACCGCCTTGATGACACCAACCTTATTAGCGCCAAAATCAGACAGAATAATGGTGAATTCGGTCTGTTCTTCAGCTGCTGCCGCACCGGCTGCCGCACCACCGGCAGGACCGGCTACAGCCATAGCTGCTGCGGATACGCCAAATTTCTCTTCAAACGCTTTGACAAGCTCGTTCAGTTCCATAACGGACATGGCGCCTACGGCTTCCAGGATGTCCTCTTTACTTATTGCCATTTCAAACTCCTAAAAATAATACATTAATTCACTGTTGGTTTTGACGCACCTATGCGGGAAAGATTGATATTTCCCAAGAAATGAAGCCGGTTTAAGCCGATTCTTTCTGTGCTGCCAGCGCAGCCAGTCCACGAGCAAAGCTCGCAACAGGCGCCTGCATAACACCCATAAGCTGCGATAGCAGCACTTCCCGGCTCGGAATACTGGCTAGTGCTACAACACCGGCCTTATCGAGCGGTTTGCCTGCGTAACTGCCGCTTTTAATGACAAGCTTGTCATTGCCTCTTGCAAAATCCTGTAAGACTTTTGCAGCAGCAACAGCATCTTCGGACATAGAATAAATCAGCGGTCCTGTCATATCGGAAGCGAGATCAGCAAAAACTGTTCCTTCCACAGCGCGGCGGGCAAGCGTGTTTTTCAAAACACGAAGATACACACCTTGCTCACGCGCCTTTACGCGCAGTTGCGTCATGCCACCAACCTGGATACCACGATATTCGGCCAATACAAGTGTCTGCGACTCAGCTAACTGTGCGCTGACTTCCGCAACAACGGCCTTTTTGTCATTCAGATTGAGACCCACGGTCAACCTCCAAAAATAGTGCTCAAGCGCCCGCCATAAAGGCTTGCGTCTCTTGCACCGGTTTAATACACGGTGTCCAAAGTTAGGAGTTTACTATCGGCATATCCGCCTGAAACTGCAAAACCTGCTTGGGTTCACCATCTGCGCTGGGCCGGAAATTATTCCGGTTTAACCAAAGACAATCTATTCTGCCCTCAGCCCAACGGTCTTTGACTGCCCGAACCGGCAATACAGCACACCGGTTCGGCCCAAAGTCACGCCCATGCGCTCTCACGCAAGGGACTTTATTCTTTCATTACGCGGAAAGCGTCGCCTGGTCGATACGCACACCAGCGCCCATAGTCGATGAAAGCGATATCTTGCGGATATAGGCACCTTTGCTGCTTACTGGTTTTACCTTGATCAGCGCCGCAATTAATGCATTGATATTCGATTTCAAATCAGCATCGGAGAAGGACTTGCGTCCAACTGTGGCATGAATAATGCCACTGCGATCCGTTCTGTACTGGATCTGACCTCCCTTGGCATTTTTCACAGCAACAGTCACATCCGGCGTCACCGTCCCAACGCGAGGATTCGGCATCAACCCGCGCGGCCCGAGAATTTGGCCAAGTGTACCGACAATCCGCATCGTATCCGGTGTTGCGATAACGACATCAAAAGGCATATCGCCCGCCTTGATCCTGTCAGCCAAATCTTCCAGGCCTACAATATCGGCGCCGGCTTCTTTCGCCTGATCCGCTTTTTCGCCCGTTGCAAATACAGCAACACGCACGTCTTTACCCGTACCGGCCGGCAGAACGACTGAACCACGAACAACCTGATCGGATTTTCTTGGGTCAACACCCAATTGAACTGCAATATCAATGGACTCATTGAATTTTGCCGTTGCAAACTCTTTTATCAGTCCCAGCGCCTCATCAACCGGATACATCTTGCGGCGATCCACTTTTTCCTTGAAAACGCGCACTCTTTTCGACATCTTAGCCATTACACGCCCTCCACTGTAATGCCCATCGATCTGGCAGAACCGGCAATCGTCCGGACAGCCGCTTCAAGATCAGCAGCGGTAAGATCGGCCTGTTTGGTCTTGGCGATTTCCTCAATTTGGGCACGGGTAATTGAACCAACCTTATCCGTATGCGGTCTTTGCGACCCTTTTTCGATACCGGCAGCTTTCTTGATCAGGAAAGTTGCTGGCGGCGTCTTCATCACAAAGGAAAAAGACTTGTCAGCATAAGCTGTGATGACAACCGGAATAGGCATGCCTGCTTCAAAATTCTGAGTCTGCGCATTGAAAGCTTTACAGAATTCCATGATATTCAAGCCGCGCTGGCCCAAGGCCGGGCCGATTGGCGGAGATGGGTTGGCTTTACCAGCTGGCACTTGCAGCTTGATATAACCGGCAATTTTCTTAGCCATTTTATTTCCTAAATTAAATGAGTCATAACGCCTGTCCTAAAAACCAGGCTCCTCTTGCCGAATTTCACAACACATTCATGTTGCGGCGCACCGGACTGACGCCAAAACCTTATACTTTCTCAACCTGCCCGAATTCAAGCTCAACAGGAGTAGAACGCCCGAAAATAGTCACCAGCACCCGCAGGCGCGATTTTTCGTAATTCACTTCCTCAATATTGCCGTTGAAATCAGCAAACGGGCCTTCCTTAATCCGAACCAACTCGCCCACCTCATAAGAAACTTTGGGCCGGGGCTTATCAACCCCTTCCTGCATCTGCTGAAGCAGTTTATCAATTTCATGTTGCGGAATCGGAGTGGGCCTGTTGGATTTTCCGCCAATAAAACCTGTAATTTTAGGCGTATTCTTTACCAGATGCCAAGTCTCATCGGTCATTTCCATTTCGACGAGAATATATCCTGGAAAAAAACGGCGTTCCGTCACCGATTTCTGGCCACCCTTCACTTCGACCACTTCTTCTGTCGGCACCAGTATCTCGCCAAACTGGTCCTTCATCCCTGTGCGTTCGATACGCTCAAGCAAAGCCCGACGCACGCTTTTCTCCATGCCGGAATAAGCGTGCACCACATACCAGCGTTTCTTATCAGAAGCCGTACTGCCGTCGCTTGAAACGGCTTCGGCTTTCAAATCTTCCTGGCTATTTTCGCTCATTATCTGTTCCAGCCGAGTATAAAGTCGTACAAAACCAGTTCCAACACCTTGTCCGTTCCAAATAAGAACAGCGCCATGACAACCGCAAAACCAAAAACAATGGCAGTAACGCGAATCGCATCCTTGCGCTCAGGCCAAACCACTTTTCTTGTTTCACGAACCGATTCGCGTGCGAATACCAAAAAATGACGCCCGGTTTCAGAAAACCATGCAATAACCGCGCCAACAACCAAACCAGCCGCGAGAACGCCTGCGCGCATCAACATCGGCTTGTTTGCAAAAAAATAATAACCCACTATGCCTGCAGCACACGCCACAAATGCAATGACAACTTTAATTTTATCGTTCATGACGCCTGCAATCTGCACAGGATGGTTTAACAAATCAACTCAACATTAAGTTCATACATTTCAATGGCAGGGGAGGAGGGGCTCGAACCCCCAACTTTCGGTTTTGGAGACCGACGCTCTACCAATTGAACTACTCCCCTACTTTGTACGAAACCGTTCCCAATAAAACAACGACGCTCTTAATCACTCGACGATTTTAGAAACGACGCCAGCACCTACCGTTCTGCCGCCCTCACGTATCGCAAAGCGCAGGCCTTCTTCCATCGCGATCGGCGAGATGAGCTTGACCGTGATGGAGACGTTGTCTCCAGGCATGACCATGTCCTTGTCCTTAGGCAACTCTACCGAGCCCGTTACGTCCGTTGTCCTAAAGTAGAATTGCGGACGGTAG
>Ga0082212_10000532_pt1 | contig 54821 bp, 39 predicted proteins | sample TergutNt197P3_FD_71548 | JGI IMG/M metagenome (GOLD analysis project Ga0082212, IMG submission 71548) | Neocapritermes taracua P3 segment gut microbial communities from Petit-Saut dam, French Guiana - Nt197 P3 | ecosystem: Host-associated > Arthropoda: Insects > Digestive system > Gut ...
AACATTTTTGCTAAATCTAAAAAGTTATCCGCTACATTTTTTATATTGTAGTTTTCGATATTATCCACTACATATTGTTGAGAATAATCCCTGTTCAGGAATTGAAAGATTTTTTTTTCATCAATTTGCTGTGAGTTAATGGATAGTATCGGCCTTTTAGTCAAAGCATAATCAATTAACTTGCTGGGTCGCTGGACTGTAGAATCGTTTTCAAGATTCAAGAGAAAATCCATTTTGCTCAATTCAAATAATAGTAATTCGCGCGGAATATATTCTTTCAACTCGATTCGATCGCCCAACAATGGGATGAAATTTTTGATCAATTTGTGCTGCATTGTATAAATAACAAAACGAAAATCCAGTTTTATTATTGAAAGATAATTCAAAATGGGACGCGGGTCCCTTTCACCAGGCACAAATGATCCTGCATATCCAAAAGTGATTGTTTTGTTGGGTATGTATCGGTTGGTTAATATAACTTCGTCAAAATTGAAAGCTTGAGGTATAACCTTAATCTTATTGCGAAATTCGGGATAATAACCCTCTTTCGCCGACTCAATAGGTACGGTAATAAAATCAGATTTTCTGCAAAATGATTTTTCCAAGTAAGAAAAATAAAAGGGAGGTCTAAATGACGTCGTTCGGCATCCCATATACGGATCGCCACAATCTGCAATCCACGATTTGGAAAAATTCATTCCTTTCTTAATACATTTCGCTATCCCCCAGTGAATTGGATGTGGAACGGCAATAGATATTAGCAGGTCATATCCATTTTCATTTTTAAGTATTTGCGGCATTTTAAGATACCATTGAATGGAAGGATACGCTAAGAAATAAATTAACATACCTCTGATAATCCGACGAAACCAATAATTCATACCGCGACCATTTAGTTTACAGTCACGCCAGGTAAGGTTTTTACATAAACGAATGTCCAAAGTACGATACTCCTTCATTAATTCGGTATAATCGTATTTGATATCGGGTATGTAAACGCGCACTTCATGACCTTTTCGAGCCAACTCTGAGGCTAATTGAGTCGTTCTGAAAGACCGGGGGGAATTTTGCGGATAGAAAGCGCCAGAGACAATCAGAATTTTCATAATAAAAAAATAGATTTCACAAATTGAATAATTGGCTGATTATCTTCAATAAACAAAGATGCAACAGGATTTAAAAAAAAACAAACCCCATAATAATCACATCCAATTCGTATCATAACAATAACAGGGATAATTAATAACACGGGTGCAATTGAATAAACAATTGATATACTTTTATGATTATATACCTTTTGTTTATAGAAAATGTAGAATAAAATGATTGAAGCGAATGAGAAAATTTGGGACAAAATTAGAAATCGTCCAACTGACGGGATAATTGACAAAATATTGGAAATTGCATAAATGAATAACGAGAAACACATTAAATTAAGCAAGGACTTATTCAATATAAGTATTTTTTTACCCCATATGCATGAAATTGAAAGTAGAATTGCAATGGTCCATTTAACGACCATCTTGGAACCTTCTACATAAAAATTTAAATTGCTTTTGGCATCAATAACAATTTGAGCATATCCTTCGTTCGTATAGCTATCAACCCTGGATGAAAGAAAGGAAGGCATAAAAGAGGACAAAATATTTCTTGCCAATTCAAGATTCAACTCCTTTACAAGGAGCGAAAATATATAAAATACCAACAAAAGATTGATTTTTTTAGGAATGAACCGGTATAATAGCAAGATAGATAGCGGCAAAAAAAATGAAAAATGAATCAATAAGGAAGCAAAGCACCATGCTAATTTGGATTTGTCAGCATTGTATAAATAAGGCAGTGCGCCAAATACAAAAACATGAAAAGCCGTCCACATGCGTGCCCCATTAATTTCCCATATCGGGCAAATAAGAATGTAAAATAAGATCAGAATAGCTAACGGAAAGTCGATTATTTTAGGAAATTTTTCAAGTATGAACCAAATATTTCTGGAATAAAAGAAACCGAACATGATGGCAAAAACAAAGAATAACCAACGGGGATTGCTTGTTACAGTGGATATCAAATAAGTAATGGTAGGTTGATAAATATCTACAAACGACTCTTCTTCATAGAAAGATAATTGATAGTTTTCCCAAGAAACAGGTTTCTGATTGAGGGCTATTAGCTTTTCGGCATAGCGCGTCCCGTCATAATTGCTTTCTCCCGAAGGAATAGAAATATGTATCATCCCCAAAAAGGCACAAAACAACCAGAATAAATTTTTGGCTTGCGGTGCCCGATAGTGTTTGATACTCAAATAAAGCGACCACAAAGGATATATCAGGATGGAAAGATATACCAAATTCTTGTTATTTGTGATGTACGGTTTGGATAGTGTCATTTGCTGATGAAGTCTATTGTTACTGTATGGCCGGGTTGAAGCACAATTTTTTCGCGCTCATCCAGCAGCGAGTAGGAAGGCGAATAAAGGTAGTTCAGGATGGAAATAGCTTTGGCGCCGTTCAATGCTACAACAAGATTCCTGAAGAGGAAGGTGTTGTCTGACAGTTTGTGCAGTTCTTTTTCCGCAAAATGGATAGCCGATAACAATTCCCGATGATTGCCCGTGATGCGATCCCGTATATGAAACGAACGCGGTTGAAGCAGAAAATGTCTTTCAACGACTACATCGTTTTCGAATGATGCCTTCATGGTTATTTCGCTTTCGCTGAAATAGACTATTTTCACGTCCAAATCCACATTTATTCCGAAATAAGCACGGTTGTTGTCGTTTGGCTTATCTATGTAATACAGGTTATGAGACGGATAATCACGAAGGCAATTTCTGATTTGGAGGTCAGCGGTATAGACGCCCGAACCAGGGTCTACTACAACCGGTTCCCCTTGACAGGACAGTGTGAAACTTCCCGAATCAAAATGACGGTGACCGCCGCCACGACTGTCGGGACAGAAAACGGAGACTGTGAAGCGTTCGTTCTTGAGGTAATAGAATCCTCCAGTTGTAAAAAAGACAGATTCTTGTACATTTCGGGGTATAATCCCTATTTCCGCCAGGTTGATCCTGTTTGCATTTGGCTTGAAAACCGGCAACAAGCAGGACTGAGAGTTGTCAGCGTCAAAATCATAATCGTCAAAATCATAATCGTCAAAATCATGATCGAAAAAATCATGATCGAAAATTTGCCGACCCAGTGCAAGCAAATAGCGATGGTTATGCTCTTCGCAAGGTGATAGTTTCATGAATCTGCCGCTATCGTTGTCGCCTATTTGGGGCGCATTGCCCTTGCTGTCGATATAGGCGCCGACAAATTCGAACATTTTGAAAAGCTTTCCGTAATAAAATGCAGGAAATTCGAGGTTGCAATGTCGCGCTAAAATGACGGGGACGGCAAACAGTTCCAATACGAGGCGATGATAAGGAATCGAATTTTCGAAATCGACGCCGTCGTCATACACCTGTTTTTCCATACAAGATGCTAAACCGTCTTTTGCCAAGCCAAGCCATCGTTTGCCGATATTCGAATCCCTGAAACTCAGCGCCAATACAAACAGACCGCTGTAATCGGCAACCAAATGGTTATTTTCTCCATTCGAGAATTTTTCAGGGAATTTTTCTATGTAACAAGCGTGATAATAAAGACTTTTACTTATTGTGCTTACAAAAGCCCTGTCTTCCCGACATATATCGTCAAACAGGTTGACGGCAACAATCCAGTTGGCAGCCCGTATGGCTACATCCATCGGACAAATCCAGTTCACACCGTAAAGAAACGGGTTTTTCGCCATCCAGTCGAGCACAAGTCCCTTAAACAGACTGTAGTACTTTTTATCCTTGTTTTGTCGATAACAAAGCGCAAGATCGATTCCAAACTGAAAGCGGGATAATTCCCAGGGAAAGATCACGTCAATCCCTTGATTGTACAGTTTGTTGAATTTTATTTTGTCAAATCTTTTTTTGGGAGGATAGCTATAACCCGAATTGTAATCGCAATGCCAGTCAATCGTGTTGCAATCAATTGTTTTTCCGAATATTACAATTTCAAATGCTTTATCGGCAGTAAAATTGGATGTATCGAAGCAACCGATTGAAACGATGGAAATGTCAGGTTCGCGAACTGACATCAGTTGATAGATTGACAGCCGCTGTCGTAATTTGGCGATTATTCTATTCCACAAATTACTCTTCAGCCATTTTTTCTTCAGCAACCCATTCATCAGACATTTATTCCTCAGCCATTTTTTCCTCAGCCATTTATTCCTCAGACATTTTTTCCTCAGACATTTATTCATCAACCAAACACAACCTTCACGCAAACCAAAGTCCCGTCACTCCCAAAAGGAAGCAGCTAACATCCATAAAAACAGTACGATACGCCAAAAAAACAAACTCGTCAGGCAGCTGTCGAAAATTTAAATAATCCCGTTTTCCGCTAAGAATTTACGTACAGCTATCCAATCCACATAAGGGCGTTCGTAGTTTTTAGGTATGATCAACGGGCACCCCAAGGCTGCATCGTCGATGTATAGTTCGCCATAAGCTTTGGGCGATAGCGTCCACAAATATTGATGCGGGTGCGTTTGAATGCCGAACAACGGAATTTCACGTTCCCGAAACCATGTTACCGCATCGTCAAGCGTATGGTTGTTTTTCTTTTTATCATTTGAGCGGATCGTAAACAGGATCAAACGGTGGCCGGCGTCGACCATCTCACGCAACACGGGTGTCGCTCCTATTTCTCTTCCTATATCGGGAAATTCATGCGTTACGCATGTCCCGTCAAAATCAATTACTATATCCATTTTAAACTAATATTTTAGATTATTCACTTTCCTGTTCATCGCTTTCATAGTATTTGTCATAGTACCGATACGACCCGTAGCCATACCTGTAACCGTTCCAGTTTTTTTCTTTAATGCCATTGACCACTACGCCCAAGTTTTTCAGACGTTTTGAACGATACAGTTCGTTGATATGTTTGATTCGGTCTTTGGGGGTGTGATTTTGCCGTACGATGTAGAGCGTAACATCTGAAAAGCGGTCAATAATCATGGCATCGCTCATCAGTCCGATGGGCGATGTGTCGATCACAATAAAATCGTAATTAGCCCTCAACTGCTCAAACAATATCGACACAGCATCGCCAAGCAACAATTCCTGCGGGTTCGGCGCGATTCGTCCGCACGTGATGATATGCAGATTATCCGAAAATGCAGTCGTGCGTATGATTTGATTGAGGGCGACCTGGCCGGAAAGATAATTACTCAAACCTTCGTCGTTGTCGATGCCGAAGATTTTCTCCAATCCGGTTTTTCGCAGATCGAATCCCAGGATGACTGTTTTTTTGCCCATGGCGGCAAATGCGGCGCCCAAGTTGGCCGACAGGAAAGACTTGCCTTCGTTGCTTATCCCGGAAGTTATCATAATTGCCTGAATGCCACCACCGGCTTTCATGAACTCGATGTTGGTACGTAAACTGCGTACCTGTTCGGCCTGTCTGCTTTTATTTTTATTAAAAACGACTAACTTGTTTACCTGCTCAATATGTGAAATCTCTCCGACAACAGGCGCTTTCAATTGACTTTCAAGCTCATCTTTCGATGAAATCGTTGTTCTGAAACCATCCATCAGCCACAACACAAGGGCAGGCAATAAAATACCGAATAGTCCAAAAACCAGAAAAAAGACTCTTTTCTTGGGCATCACGGGAAATGGCGTGCTTCGCGCTGAATCGACGATGCGACTGTCGGCCACCGTCGCGGCAAAAGAAATGGCTGTTTCTTCGCGTTTTGACAGCAAAAATATGTATATCTGATTGATGACCTCTTTCTGACGGGTCCGATCTACCAGTTCACGTTCTTTTTTGGGCAGCGAGTTGATGCTGGTTTCCATACGGCGACTCTCAGCCCGCAAGTTGCGTTGGGTTGTCTCCAGGCTGCGACGCAACACGTTGATGTTGTCAATCAATTTTCCCTTTAATGTCTTAATCTGGTCGTCGATCGCTCTTACCCTGGGGCTTGCCGGCTGGGTTGTCGAGAGCAACCTGTTGCGCTCGGCTTCCGCATCGATAAGCGATGCAACCAAAGAGACTAAAATCGGATCGCTAATTCCCAAAGTAGCCGGAGCGGGCGCATTTGAATTGGTGAGTACAAACTGTTCAATTTGCTGCAATACATCCAATTGCGTTTTCACTTTACTCAACTCCGCATCGTTTTTCTGAATATTTTGCAAAAACAATGACGACTCCGCGCTAATGTCGGTAATCCTTTCTTCCATTTTAAACTGTTCAACGTTGCGTTCAGCTTTCTGCAAGTCTTTTTCGACGAGTTCCAGTCGTTCCTCGATAAAACTGAGCGTCACGCCCGCCATGTTGTTTTTATCGGCAATAGCCGCCTTGTTGTAGGCAATGATCAATTGATTGATGAAGTCTTCGCCCCGCTGGGGAACAGGTGACAATATCGAAAGATTGATGACCGATGTATTCTTGATTAAATTAACTTGCAGACTTTTATGCAGGTCTTCAATTAGCTTGGCTTTCGGGATGAAGTTGACGGTAATGGGATTGTCGCGATTCCATACGGATGGAAGTGAATCGTTATCGGAAGTAGTGGTAATGCGAAGACTGCCGAACGATTCTGTTATCAAGGCATCGCGCGGATGCATCTTCTCGTCGATAATGATATACTCATCTTCAAAAAATACCGTGAAAGGTCGTGAAAACAGTTCGTGGGTTGGAGCGATTATTTCGATATAGACCGGCAAATTACCATACAACTCTTTTGTCCGCCATCCGTCTTTCACGGAATATCGCACTTGCAGATTCAGTTCATCAACAACTTCCTCCATCAAGGCATACGACCGCAGAATTTCAATCTCGTTTTCCACTACCTTTGCCTTGTAAAACAAATCTAATTCTTCCAGCGTGGAGATGCCGTCGCCTTTATTCTGATCCTTGATCAGGATACTTGCCGTCACCTTGTATTGAGGCCGAAGCATGGAGACATAACCGAATCCCAATGCCAAAAAGACAATAAACGAAATGATAAACCATTTCCAATGTGCGAGGTATTTCAAAAAAATCTTTTGAAAATCTACCGAAATCTCTTCGGATGCGGATGCGGATGCGGATGCGGATGCGTGTGTTTCCTGTTGGTATTGTTCGCCGGTCATATCTGTGTTATTTATTTATTAAGGTACTTATAATCAACAGTAATAATGATAATGAGCTAATAACAATCGGCGCCATCTGATAAGTGCGGTCGGTAGCGGTCAGTTTCCCTTTCGTCGGCTCAACATAGATAAGGTCGCCCGCATGCAGGTAATAGTACGGCGACCTGAATAAATTTCTATTGGTAAGGTCAACACGGGCAAACATCCGTTCGCCCTCGATTTCCCGCACTATCAGCACTGTCTTTCGATTGCCAAAGATGGTCAAGTCGCCGGCAAGCGCCAATGCTTCGGGTAACGTAATCCGGTTATTTGAGATCACATACTGTGCCGGACGTGCTACCTCACCCAATACCGAAATGATATAATTGGCGATATGAACCGATACGGTAGGCGTTTTGACGAACTCCTGCAGCTGATCGGTCAACTTGAGTTCTACTTCTTTGGTTGTAAGCCCTGCAACCTTCATCTCTCCTATTTGAGGAAAAACAATGATGCCCGCCGAATCGACCGTAAACCCCTTAATCGGCTGAAGCACGATAAAACCGCCAATTTGCGCCTGCAGGGGGACGGTGGCAGGTAATGGGTTGAAAACTTCCCGGTCGTCCCTGTCCATACTGCTCACCGTGATCGACAGTATGTCGCCCGGCTTGATGCTGGGCGTATAGAGCGTCCTGATATTTGTAATCACCTCGTCCCTCGACTGATTGATGGGTTGAAAATAGGTTATGTCTTTGGTCGAAAGACAACCTGACAGTATACAACAAATCAGATTGCCGTATAGTAACCGTTTTCGGTGAGATGTCGTAAAACTAACCATTAACCTTTTCATGACGAGGCCTCCGACAGTTAAAAATTATACATTCAAAGCCATTTTCTCAAAAATCATTGTCTCAAAATCATTGTCTCAACAAATAAATCGGTACAAAGATAAAGTATCATTTTCAGAAAACAAAGAATTACTAAAAAAAAAACAAAAAAAATTTGGAGATTATAATTTTTTGTTTTATTTTTGACGCGCTTTTGGGGACGATGACAAAAGAAATGAAATTTATCGATGCCCTAAGCGTGATAGTAAAGTAGATAGTAAAGTAAAAAAGTGTAGTTTCGATTTTATACGCATATATGTTAAACATCTTAAAATGAACACGATGATACGTTTTAAAAAAAAGATACAAAAAAACAAAGGCCTCCGATGGGGCAAACGGCGTACTTTCAGTAGCGGCGTTCTTCATTCGATTGTATCCTTTGGGCTGGTTTTTTTATTTTTTTGCACCCTGTCGTCTGCGCCGACAACAGTTCATGCGCAGTCGTATGTCTTTAGTGGCGGCATGGGATCATTAACCAATCCTTGGGAGATCAGTACCGGAGAAGATTTAGACTCGGTACGGTTTTATTTGAACAGTCACTTCGTACTTGTCAATGACATTGACCTGACCACCTACCTCACATCGAGCACAAATGGATGGGAGCCTATTGGCGACGACCCAAATGCTTTTACAGGCAGTCTTAACGGCGCCGGATTTACGATCTCCGGCTTGTGGATTGCCCGTCCCGCCGAAGACACGGTGGGATTGTTCGGATTTCTACAAAGTGCCACAATCGAAAATCTCAGCATTGAGGTCGATAACGCATCAGGAGGAATCGTAGGGCAGAACTATGTGGGCGCATTGGCCGGAATAGTTAATTTCGGTCACGTCAATAAATGCTGTGTTGTTGGCGATAATGGTGGCGTTATAGGGAATGGCCTGGTGACAGGCACCTATACAGGTGCAAGTACGGGCAACATGGTTGGCGGATTGACGGGAAGAATTTTTGGGAGCGATATTATCAATTGCTATGCCTGTTGTGAAGTTACTGGATTCGAAAGAATCGGCGGATTAGCCGGTGAGCAAGTCGCTTATGGAGGCTCCGACTGCATGATAAAAAACTGCTATGCTGTCGGCGCCGTCACTTGTGCCAGTAGCGGCGCACTCAGTGCTGGTGGATTAGTCGGAAGACAATTTTCATACTTGGGTGGCGTCAGCAGTATTGTAAACTGCTACACGGTGGTCGACGTCAACGGAGATAATCGAGCAGGCGGAATAGTGGGCAGTCAGGAATCAAACGACGGCCACAGCAGTATCACCAACTGCTATGCTGTTGGCAATGTGAACGCTTCACTTGATTATGCCGGCGGGATTGTCGGACGACAAATCGACATTGGTACCATCAGTACCATTTCCATCATCAACAACTTCCATTACCCGTTGGCTTTGATTACGCAGAACAGCCTGCCGATTCCGGTGGCTTACGGCATCACCAGCCTTCATGGCGACGACAGCCGAACGGCTATCAATCTCATGACGCAAAGCGCATACGTCGGCTGGGATTTTAGTGCAGGCGCGTGGCAGTGGGATAACAACGAGAAATTTCCGCAAATAGGCTTTGGGCCGGAAGCGTATCCTTTCCCGTTTTATGCGATTACCTACAATATGAACGGCGCCGACCCCATGCCGATGGAAAGCTATACGGATGGCAGCGGTTTCAACCCCCTGCCTACTCCGCCTGCGAGGGCAAGATACCAGTTTGACGGCTGGTTCGACAATCCTGCGCTGACAGGTATGCCCGTAACGATGATAGGCACATCGGAAACGGGGCACAAAACGTATTGGGCAAACTGGACGCGCACGGTCTTCGACGTGTTTTTTGAAGCGATGTCGTACGGGACAGTCACGTCAAACCGCACGTCTGCCATGGCAGGCGAAAGCATCATGCTGACCGTAACACCCAATGCAGGTTACGAGCTTTCGGGTATCAAGGCTTATCAGACAAGCAATCCGAGTGTTGCTGTCGTATTGGTAGGCAGCGGCAATCAATACAATTTCTTCATGCCTGCAAGTGATGTGACGGTATCGGCAACATACGTCTATACCGGACTGAATGGTGCGAAACTTTTACTCGAACAAATGAAGTACGAGGTATGGCAGGAGAAAGCCAATACACCCGATGAAGTCGTTGACTGGCTCGTCGAATATATCAATAAACTCCTCACTACGACAGGTATCGTCGTATCACCCTCCGACATTGAGATAGCTGATTTTACGGCAGCTGTCAAGGGGACAACCGACAATTCATCGGGCTCGAATGGCGGTTTTACGTTTTCCGTAACGCTGGCGAACGGTGCAAGCAGTCTGACAGTCGCAGGCCTCAACGGCACGATTGTCAAATCGGAAGCTACCTTCAACATCATCGTCCACACCGTAGGAAACGGTTCAGTTTCGGTCAGTCCGACGGCGACGCCCACCGTAGGCATCCTCATCTCGCTGATAATCTTGCCGGATAGAGACAACGAAATTTCGGACATTACCGTATACCGTACCGATTCGCCCGAAACCGTTGTCTTGTATCTTACAGGCTATACACCCCTCTTCTCAATGCCTCCCTGCGATGTTACCATCGTCGTGACATTCAAGGATTCACGATCGGGCAACGACCCGGCCCCGTCGTTATCCGGTCTGAAAGCCTGTGTCGTCGACGGACGGTTGCACGTCAGCGGCCTGACGCCGGGTAAATACTGGAACGTGTACAGCGTTTCCGGCTCCCTCGTATATCGAGGCATGGCTTTCGGCGATGAAGCGGATATCGCCCTGCCCGGACGCGGCGTGTATGTCGTTCACACCGACAACGGGACGAACTGCAAGATAAGCATACCGTAAGCTCATTTCTTCACCTCATTCATTTCCGGTAAATCATTTTTTACCGTTGAATATATCGGTAATATTACGGCACTGATCAATTAAAACGGAAACGTCGGAGCTAATATTGATAAAATTGTAGCCCATGTCTATCAGATTTTTATAATTGCCGAGGCCGCCCACTGTTGCAGCAAACTTTCCATATTTATGCGCCACCTTGGCCACACGTTCGCGCGTTTTCAGCAACTCCGGATGATCCCATTGTCCTGGCGCGCCTATCCCGTGACTGAAATCGCCAGGCCCGAAAAACAACATGTCGAACCCTTCCAAATCCGCTATCTCTTCCATGGTATCAAGCGGCTCCGGGTCTTCTATCTGCAAAGAGATAAACCGTTGGTCGTTTGCTTGCTGCAGATATTCGTTGAAATCCATCATGCAATAAGCGCCGTCACTGTTGCCGCCATCAACCGGACGACGGCCAATCGGATGGAAACGGGTCATGTTGATGACCTTACGGGCATCCTCCACGTTCATGATGTGCGGAACCAAAATCCCGGTCGCATCTGCCTCAAACGGTCTGATATAATCACTGTATCCGCCCCTCGACACGCGTACCATGGTGTCCACGTCGTGCGCCTTGGCTGCCCAAATTTGGGCGCAGATCATCGACCAGTCAGTCGCAATATGTTCCTGATCCAACCAGATGCAATCAAATCCGGTCATGGCAACTAATTCAGCTGCCTGTGCGCTACACAGGTTCAATTTGAAACTGCATACATTTTCTCCTGCTCTCAATTTTTTAAGTACTCTACTTTCTTTCATGTTTATAAAATATTAATGTATAATGTTGTTTAACACTGAATGACGGTCACTTCGCCGTCCTTTTCCCAGCTGATGCGTTCGTTCCAGCTTTTCTCCCGCGTTTTTCGTCGGCGGTCGAAAATCAGCAGCCAGGCGGGTGTTCCGTCTTCAAACCGGTCGCGGTAGTAGCCGATCTGCTCTAATCCCTCTTCCCTGACCGTCGGAAGGCCGTCGTACTCGCGAACTAATTTGATCTCGATAATATACATGCGTCCCAAGTATTCAACGCCGATGTCCATCCGCCCCCTGCCCGCGCCACAGTCGCGGTCGATATGCCCCTTACCGTTGAGAACCCTTTGCAGGAACGCCAGCAGCAGCAGGTGAGGGAACGCTTCGGTATAGTCGGCCTTCTCTTCCCAGAAGTCGCTGTAGCGACGCCAGAACTTCAGGAACTCCCGCATCAGCCTGTCCATGTCGAGGCTGCCGTCGGCCTGTTGCCATTGCCAGGAAGCAGGCGAAGGAAGAATGTCGTGATAGCCCGCGTTGAGATGGCGTATCAGTATCTCCGCGTAAACAGGGTTCGATATGGTCAGACCCGTCTCTGATGTCCACTGCACCAGCCCCAAATCCATCGCCAGCATTACGTCGGGATTCGTATGTCCCAGGTCGGGCGTTATCTCTCCCGTGATGACAGGCTCTATCACGCGGCGGATACGCGGGTCTTTCAGGCGTTCGCCCAGTGCGTCCAGGTGTGTTTCACGACCCGCGATCATCTGTTCGCGGGCTTCTTTTACATGTTTTAGCGTTACGGTCGCCGTGCTTTCCGCGTCGAGGATGCGCAGGGTGGCCCGCTTGAACAGGTTATTGACAATCCAGGGCTGTCCGTTGGATTGTTCGTAGACGTAATCCAGCGCTTCCTGCGTGATTTGCTGTCCGTTTTCGGCCGTTCGCTGGGCAAAAAGATGCACAACGTCAGCCTGTTGAAAATTCGACAGGAAGGCAGAATCTTCCTTGATATTGAACGGCGATCCCGGATTCGGCGGCACGCCGCCCTTGGAGGCCGTGATGTAGTCTTTCAGGTCGCGCATGCCCACTAGCGCAATGGAAACCGGAAATATACCTACACCGCGGAGTGCAAAGCCATTTCTCAACTGTCGCAGGAAACTGATCATGGCTTCACCTTCCAGGACGTCAACCTCATCGAAGAGGATGATCAAAGGTTTGGGGGCCGCCAAACTTGCCCAGTTGAACAAAAGATCGTACAACAGGCTCGACGGTTCGGTCGGTTCCAGTACCGGTACCGGCAGGCCAAATTGTTTTGCATGACTAATGATGGACGCACAGATGGACGGCATGGCACGTTCTATTCCCAAGAGTCCCTGGCATCTTTCCAAACTTACGTAACAAGCAATCGCGTCATTTCCGGCATTGATCTCCTGCATCCAGCTTTGCAGGAAAGTCGTTTTTCCCGTTTGACGCGGTGCATGGAGAACCCAATAGAGTTTATCCTTGACGTAACGTTTCAGTTGCGCCCCCACGAGCCGGTCTTCGGGTGGGAGCATGTAGTGATCGACCGGATTGCACGGGCCGGTTGTATTAAAAAATCGAAGTCTGCTTTTTGTACTCATCCTTTTTTAGTTGAAAGATGAAAATTATCGTATCATACAGTTAAAAATCGCACAAAGTAAATCATTTTCTTTGAAATAGAAAAAAATAATCACTATCTTTCTCCCGAAAAGTTGCATTTACTAATTGAACTTACCCTGATACTAAGTTTGTATAGAATCATTTTTCCAGGATGTATCCGTTAAAATCCACTGCATCGTCATAAATCGAATTCATCCATAAATGGAGTGTTTCCCTGCGAGTAAAGTCGAAATATTGCACTTCGAAGTCATGTTCGCCTTTTTCGAGCGCCACCATGTTTTCTCTGAATATTTCGTGATGCATTCCGTCGTTGTCAATGATTTCTTTTCCGTCGATCAACAGACGGCTTCCGTCGTATGATTCAAGCAGCAAACGGTACACTTTTGTTTCGGGAACGGTGAAACGCCCCCGAAAGCGGGCTGCCCAGTGGTCTTCGCGTCGGGGGGTGATCACATTCAAGGTGAGCGAATCGGAGACAAAAGTCCGTAAGGGCTTTTCCTGGTCGAAATCGGGAAGGCTTGTGTAATAATTTTCGTAATATTCGGCTCTTACTTTGTGTTTTTCTTTTCCTTTCAGCGCCGTCATCAGCGGCAATCTGACAACGGTTTTACTGACAGGCCTACTTACTGCGCCCAAAGCGTTTTTCGTATATGCGGTAATCGCGGCGTTTTGCGATACATTGAAACGGATTTCCTTTTCGGTGCTTGACCGGTATTCGCCATCGTCGATTTTCCATACGACCTCACAACCTGTCGCCGGGTTATGAATGACGACTTCGGTACGGTCGAGAAAATAAGGATCCGTACAGTCAATGAGTGGAACAGGGATTTCGGGCACGTCTTTGACCCTCACCCACCGGTCGAATTCAATTCCCGCACTGTCAATGGCTTGCGTAGTCAGTGTGTGGTTGTTTATCGTCATCTTCACGTAATGGTGGCAGCTTTTTGTTTCGGCCATGAACCAGGTGCGAATGAGCGATGTTTCGTCCAGTTCGCCTCCACCACCGCCCGTAACGATATAGGTTACACCTTTTGAATCGTTAATTTCGTCCTGATATACGGGCATGGAGCGTTCGTAGTTATGGTTATGACCGCTCAACACAAGGTCTACGCCATATATTTCATATAACGACCGCAAATGTACCGTATTGGGGTCGCTCGTGAACACGCGTTGCGTGAGAGGGAAATATTCAGACTTGTAAACGGTATGATGATGCAAAACTATCTTCCATTGTTCGCGTGAGGAGGCAAGCGTCTGCTCAAGCATCCGGTATTGTCGCGACCCCTGCTGAATATCCCTGTCGGTATGGACAAAAACAAACAGCGCGTTCCCCTTTTTTTGCGTGTAAAACCATTTGGGTTCCGGCACATCAAAATATTGATAGAAATAGTCGACGTTCATTTCGTGATTTCCGAGAACGGGATACAACGGACAAAGGCCGAACAAATCTTTGGCCGGACGGAAGAACTCGTCCGTCCAGTCGCTCTTCCGTGGTCCGTATCCCACCATATCGCCCACATGCAACACGAAAGAAGGGCGTTCGCGGGCAATCATCCCGGCAAGATGTCCCCACATTACAGGGTTTTTCTGCGTATCGCCAACGACCGCGCATACGATCGGCTGACGGTAAAAGTCGGGCACGGTATAGGGTGTGACAGTCCCCCACAAGGTATCCTTGCCCGCAACCGCTGCAACGCGAAACAGGTAATACACGCCTTTTTCCAGGTTGTCGAATACGACGTTGTGAAGCAGACCGTTCGCATCACTTTGCTGCACCTGTCTGAATTTGGCGCTCAAATCCTGATGACCGGCATCGGAAAGGTAGGTGATGGCACTACACGGTTCGCTTGTTTCGAATAATACATGGAACGACGAATCGGTGACGTTTTGTATGTAAGGCTCGATTACAAAACTGTTTTGCCCCAGCAGCTGGCACGTTGCCAGGGAGGAGAGAAGGAAGAGGAGGATGCTTTTATGTTTCATTTCTTTTTCATAATCTTCTTAGTGAAGTAATAAATAGGCCCTTACTTTGAGGTATATGTACTACTCGCATAAGATGTTGTTTTTTTGACAATGTCCTGAATGAGGAGGCCGGCCAGTGTAAAGCCGAAAATAGCAGTGACATGCGCCATGGTGCCATTTATTCGTGTTTTTTGTTCATTCTGTGTCGACGGGATGGAGTAGGAAGCCGACAGGGTGTCATTATCGTCAAGCACTTCGTCGCTGAATACACAAAGGAATTTTTTGGCGGGCATCGTTGTTGTTTTGAATTTGCGCCGTACCGCTGTCGCCAGCGGGCAACCGTGCACTTTCCAAAACTCGGCGGTTCGGATGTGTGAGGTATCTATTTTTAGCGCGGCGCCCATGCTCGAAAAAAGAGTGGCTTTGGTACGGGTTGCGTTCGAGATGAGGCTTGTCTTGTGTTGTACGCTGTCGATGGCGTCTAAGATATAATCGTAAGAATCCAGTTTGAACCGGTCGTTGGATGCTGCCGTATAGGTGGCTTGAATAGCCGTGATGGCTGCGTGCGGGTTGATGGCCAGCAGGCGTGTTTTCAGTACATCCACTTTGGAAAGTCCGACCGTCTCGGTGGTTGCCTGCAGCTGCCGGTTGATATTCGATGTTTGGATATAGTCAGAATCAACGAGGGTCAGCGATTTTATGCCTGAACGAATCAGGCTTTCGGCGCACCAGCTTCCGACGCCTCCGACGCCAAACAAGATGACGTTCGCCCGACTGATTTCGTCCATCGCTTCAGCGCCGACGAGCAGTTCGTTTCGACTGAAAATGTCTTTTTCCTGAACCATTTATTAGTTGTTTGATGAAAGTAAAAAAAAGTATTTAAAAAAAAGAAGCCAAAAAACTTGCCGTTTACAAATAAAGTTGTACTTTTGCACCCGGAATTTTCGGGATGTAGCACAGTTGGCTAGCGCGCCACGTTCGGGACGTGGAGGTCGGACGTTCGAGTCGTCTCATCCCGACTTTTTCTCTTAGCCCTGATATTTTCGCAGTTCTATCCGGAAGGTTGTGCCTTTGCCTATTTCCGAACTTTTGACATAAATTTTGCCGCCGGGGTACGATTCGATGATTCGTTTCACGAGCGAAAGTCCTAATCCCCAGCCCCTTTCCTTCGTAGTATAACCAGGCTTGAAGATGGTTTTGAAGCGCGATTTAGCAATCCCCCTGCCGGTATCCGTCACATCGACAAAGTATTTTTTGTGATTGCTTTCCACGTGATAAGTGATGTCACCCTTTCCATCAATGGCGTCAACCGCATTGTTGGTCAGGTTTTCGATGACCCATGCAAACAGCGATTCATTCATCAGTACGGGTGTGGGTTGTTCCGGTAATTCGACTTTAATATTTACCTTGGACGAAATACGGGTGCTCATGTATTCGTACGACGATTGAATGGAGGTGTTGATGTTCAGCGGTAACAGGTTGATCTTGGAACCAATTTTCGAAAACCGCTCGGCCACCGTCTCCAGGCGTTTGACGTCTTTCTCCATTTCATGCAGGTACATGCTGTCGACATCTTTTGATTTCAGGTATTCGACCCATGCCATCAGCGATGAGATAGGCGTTCCGAGTTGGTGGGCGGTTTCTTTGGATAGCCCTACCCAGACCTTGTTTTGCTCCGCTTTTTTTGCACTGACAAGCGCAAAAAATGACACAAGAATAATAATAAAAACAATGGTAAGCTGAATGTATGGATACATCGTGAGCCTTTTCAGGACAAGCGATTCGTCATGATAGAGATACTGCTTGACGCCATCTCCCAAATCGACGATGATCGGATCGTTCTTCGACTTGAATTCGGCTATTTTTTTTTGAAAGAACTTTTCTCTGTCTTTTTCGGGTGCTTCGATGTTATGCGATTCGATGTACGTATCGTTTTCGTCACACAATATGAGCGGAATAGAATTGTTGCTTTGTAGAATATGAAGAATGAGCGTGACGTCTTCCAAATCCGACGTGACGAGATGGTGCGTGGCTTCTCCCCATATTTCCACTCGGCTACGCTCCTCTTGAGCCAATTGTTTGCTAAAGGAATTCGACACCGCAACCGTAAAGATAATAATCCCAACAGCTGCCAAAACAAAAAAGACTGACCACCACTGACCGGTCTCAAAGATTCTAGTATTCATACGTACATTATTATTATATAACAAACCTCTAACGTGAAAATAGGGGAAATATTGTAATCACCCTCCCCAATTCCGCAAATGAAATTTTTTAAGACGAATTTTATTGAATAACGAAAAAGTTTCCTATCTTTGTCCGGTCGAATTGGGAAGTGAAAAAATTAGGAATTAGAAATTAGGAAGCAATATGGCGCATTATAAAAAAAACAAATTCTTTTTCCCGTTGATAATCATCGGGGTTGCATTTTTTGTGATCGGGTTCGGCGTGGGGATCAACGGCATCATGGTACCCATTCTCGAAGAAACCTTTAACCTGAGCAAGGGCATGTCGTACCTTGTGCTGACCGCCACTTTTTCGTCTTTTTTGATCTTCGGCGGACCGTCGGGGGTTGTTGTTAAGAAGATAGGATACAAGAAGTCGCTCGTTCTTGCCCTTGCGATCATGAGTCTGGGCATGTTTTTGTTTATCCCTTCGGCGCGGTTAGGTTCGTCCATGTCAGGATTTTATATGTATCTTGCGGCCGCTTTTATCGGCGGGATGGGGAACACCCTGCTGCAAACTACCGTCAACCCGTATGTCACGATTTGCGGCCCGATAGAAAAAGCGGCACAGCGACTATGCGGCATGGGCGTGATGAATCAGTCTGCATGGTATCTCGGCCCCCTGTTTTTGAGCCTTTTCATCGACGTCACACAGCCCGATATTTCCAAGGCGGTTATCCCGTTTGGCGTGGCAGCCGGGGTCATCGCCCTGTTTGCACTGCTGATGGTTTTTATTTCCTTGCCCGAGATAACCGCTGAAGGCGAAGTCGAGACGCCCGACAACGCCGGCGATGATACCGTACTTGCCGTCAACCGCAAAAAATCGGTATGGCAAATCCCGCATCTCATGCTCGGAACAGTAGCCTTATTTATGTATGTAGGCGTCGAAACGCTACCAATGGCTTCGGTTATCGATTTTGCCAAAACAATCGGGTTGGACAACCCTGAACAGTATTCGGCTTTCGGCCCTTTGGGGATGATTACGGGATATATTGCAAGTATCTTCGTACTGCAATGGATTCCGCAAAACAAGGCGATGATTATCTTTTTACTGATCGCCCTTGCTTCGTCCGTTTTATTGGTAACGCTTCCAGCCCGAACTGCCATTTACTTCTTGTCGGGCTTGGGTTTTGCCCATTCCATCATGTGGGGTTCCATCTGGGCGATAACCATCGACAAACTTGGAAAGTTCACCAAGTCGGGCGCATCCCTGTTAGTTGTGGCCATCGTTGGCGGCGCGATCATCCCGCTCGTTTTCGGATTCATACTCGACTTCATCATACCAGCGGGCCGAACGGCTATCGCCGCCGATTACCAAAAAGCTTACCGACTGTTTATCCCCTGTTACCTGTTCATTCTGTATTATGCAGTCGCCGGACACAAAATCGGACTAAAAAATCGCTAATCAATCAAGCAGTGACCCTGGTGCGATTCAAACGCACGACCTTCAGAACCGGAATCTGTGATATTATATCAGTAAAACAGGTAGATATGTGCGTGTTGTAAGATAATTGTAAATATGTCGAGAACTTCAATGAAAAATCCCCCCGAACGTCACGAAGTTATCGAAGGGATTATACGTCCATTATGGTACGATTACAATTTTGAAGCAAAGTAATTCAGCTTTTCAATTCCAATTTTCAATTCCAAATGTCGCCGCAAAGATACAAAATGATTGTAATATTATTTACCATATTCCGGCGTGAAATACAAAATTATCTCCTTTTCCGTCAGCGTTCCTGAATTAATAACCGTTTCCAGTATATTATTCAGGTCTGAATCATCAATCTTGCCAATGTAGCGGCATTTACGCAAATCCGAAACCGGCTGCTTTTGCACATTTCCGCATGAAACAAACGAATCGTGCGTCAGAAAATCATATTTTACCCCCTTGATATTAACCTGCATCGAAAGCGAAGCAGCGTTGTTTCTTATATGAAACGGAATGTTTGAATTAATAAAAACCGAACAGCATCTTACCGTATCGCCGGATATTCCAACAACCACAAAATACTTTTCGTGGTCAATACCCCTGAACCGGCCTGCAAAAACGCAACCGCGCGATAGAAATATTTCAAGCATAATCCTCTATCGTTTCGGCGCAGTAATTCTCCCTGACAAATTTTACATACTCCTCATCGCCGCCTGCCTCCAGAATAATGTTTCCCAAATCAATCTCCCTGTCCTGTATCGTGTTTCTCCACGCATAGTCATGCGACTTCTCGCATATCTCGTCCATCGACAAATCACCGTACTTTTCAATCGACATATCCAAGTGCCTGACATCCGATTTTGATAGCTCACTCATATCCGCACCCCTGTTCGGCTTTACTATGTCATTGTTTACGACAGAAAAATATCGAGAAAACTCACCGTTGTCGATAAAATAACCGTCTCCACGTACCGACTTGAATATGTCGTACAGACAGGACGGAACCGGGCCGAACCGCATGGCAATATATCTGTCACCGGTAATCGTTCTTCCGTACTCCATCAAATGCTCACGGTCTGAAAAATACAAAATTTTGAATATCTTATGAAAATCACTGCGTTTTAGCCGTTCAGAAACGTACAGGACTGAATTTAGCGACTTGGCAACATTAAAAGACTTCATAGCTGTAATTTGACTTGAATTTGCTGCAAAGGTACAAACTTTTTCCCCAATCCCCAACATGTTCTGCAACATAAAATTGACGCCATCGCCTCCCGACGCCCCGAATGCGATATTAACGATTGCGCATTCATGAACGATTTCGTTAAAAAAGGCGATAACCATCGACAAACTTGGAAAGTTCACTAAGTCGGGCGCATCCCTGTTAGTTGTGGCCATCGTTGGCGGCGCGATCATCCCGCTCGTTTTCGGATTCATACTCGACTTCATCATACCAGCGGGCCGAACGGCTATCGCCGCCGATTACCAAAAAGCTTACCGACTGTTTATCCCCTGTTACCTGTTCATTCTGTATTATGCAGTCGCCGGACACAAAATCGGACTAAAAAATCGCTAATCAATCAAGCAGTGACCCTGGTGCGATTCAAACGCACGACCTTCAGAACCGGAATCTGACGCTCTATTCACTAAGCTACAGGGCCAAAATCGCTGCAAAAGTAGACAAAAACCGATTACAAACAAAACTTTTTCAAGATTATTTCCGATTTTCTATTTTCAGGTGCAAAAAATGGTTATCTTCGCACTGAAAATCAATCATCAAATCAATCATGAAATGAAAAAAGTAATCTTATCAGTAGTCTTGGCCGGATTTTTTACGGTAGTTTTCGCGCAGGAGCCTGCCAATGGTTTGAATGGCTTGCATACGTTGTGGTATGAGCAGCCGTCGAAAAACTGGAATGAAGCGCTTCCGGTCGGTAACGGGCGGATGGGCGCCATGGTTTATGGGGCGGTTCCGAACGAAGTGATACAGCTGAACGAAGAAAGTTTATGGGCTGGCTGCCAAACGCAATCGGATGCCGATGCCCGTTCGTCATTGAAGACCATTCAACAACTGCTGCTTGACGGCGAAATAGCCAAAGCTGCCGCATTAGCCGAAGAAAAACTGGTTAGTGACCCGCTTCGCATTCGGTCGTATCAACCGGTAGGCGAAATCAACATCCAGTATGCCGGCTTGCCTGCCCGGACGCGCAACAACACGTCCATACCCGGTTATCAGCGAAAATTAGACCTCGAAACGGGAATCGCCACATCCACTTTCGTCCTCGACGACATCAAGTATTCGCAGGAGGTGTTTGCTTCGGCAGTGAACGACGTGATCGTTGTCCGCATCAAATCCGAAACAGCCGGCAAACTTTCGTTTAAGCTCTCGATAGGCAGGAAGCAGGATGCAACGGTCAGCGCTACCGCGACGAACGAGTTGACGCTGAAAGGTCAGATCGTGGACTTGCCAAGTCGTGGTACATCGCCTGCCGGGTTATACATGAAGTTTGCGGCCAGGATTATCGGATACAACAAAGGAGGCACATTAACAACCATCAACAATTCATTTTTCGTCGAAAATGCCGATGAAGCAGTTTTTTACCTCACGGCTGCAACCGATTACAACTTCTCACAACTCAATTATGACCGCAGCATCGACCCTGTTCAAAAATGTGCAACGATCCTGTCGTCCATAAAAGCACTACCGTACGAAACGGTGAAGTCGGCGCATGTAGCCGACCATGCGGCCCTGTTCAGCAGGGTATCATTGAATTTGCATGACGACACGAACAACAGCCTGCCGACCGACAAACGGTTGGAAGCAATAAAAAACGGGACTGACGACAAGGGCTTTACCGTCTTGCTTTTCCAGTACGGGCGTTATCTGCTGATGGGGTCGTCGCGCAAGCCGGGCGTGCTGCCGGCCAACCTGCAAGGCGTATGGAATCAGGACTTCGAAGCGGCATGGAACTCCGATTTTCATACCAACATCAACATACAAATGAACTACTGGCCCGCCGAGGTTTGTAACCTTTCCGAGACGGTGCTTCCTTTTAGCGACCTGATCAGCGCACTCCGCGTGCCCGGACGGACGACAGCCCAAAAGACCTACAACGCGGCGGGGTGGACGATGAATCACCTGACCGATGTGTATGGTCGTACCGCCATTTCCGATGGAGTAGGGTGGGGGACGTATCCCATGGCCGCCTCCTGGTTGGTGTTGCATCAATGGGAACATTATCAGTTCACAAATGACTTGAACTATCTTGAAGCGGTATATCCGACCATCAGGGAGGCGGCGGATTTTGTGCTTGATTTTATCGTCAGGGATAAAAACGGGAAATGGGTGACCGCCCCGTCCAACTCGCCCGAAAACAGATACCGATTGCCTGGCGGGGAAACATTTATGCTGACTTATGGCGCAACAAAAGACATACAACTGATTAGGGAACTGTTTAAGGCCTGCATCAAAATGGGGAAGATATTGGGTGAAGATAAAAAGTACATGGCCCGACTTCAATCGGTGATCGGCGACTTGCCACCTACGAAGGTAAGCCCACGCTACGGGATCATTCAGGAATGGATAGACGACTACGAGGAGGTGGAACCGGGGCACCGGCACATGTCGCAACTCTTCGGATTGTATCCCGGCTCGGAAATAACGCCGGCCAACAAGACGCTCTTTGAGGCAGCCGCCAAGACGGTTGAACGCCGTCAGGAATATGCCCGTCGCGGACAAGGCAGCTCGCCGGGATGGAGCAAAGCGTGGCTAATCAATTTTTATGCACGTTTGCTGGATGGCGACGCCGCCTGGCAAAAAGTAGTGGAGTTGGAACGGGAACGCATTCTGCTCAATTTATTCAACGACCATCCGCCGTTCCAGATCGACGGGAACTTCGGGTTTACAGCCGGCATTGCCGAGATGTTGATACAAAGTCATCAGGATAACCTGATAACGTTGCTGCCTGCCCTCCCTGCAGCATGGGACAAAGGAACGGTCAAAGGACTAAAAGCGCGGGGTAACATCACCGTCGACATGCAATGGGAGCATAACAAGCTGACCGCCGCCACGTTGACGGCTGCCAATGATTGTACCGTGCAGGTGAAGTACAACGAAACCATACGGGTGGTCAGATTGAAAAAAGGGCTTGAACATGCCTGCACTTACTTTTTCCAATGATCCCAGATATACCGATATTTCTTTTGTTCTTTCCTGCTAAAATTGTCCAAATCAAAAGAGGCTGTAAACAATTGTTGGTGATACATGGTTTGTTCCGTGAAATGAAGTGATATGGTTAATTTTATATTCACAACAGCGCTTTTATAAAACCAGGCGGAGAGGTCGATCCGATCGTAAGCATTGGTTCGGTAAAAAGGATCGCCCCAATAGAGGTCTGACCCATGGTCGTTACAAAAAACTTGCTGACTTTGTCCTTTATAAAATGTATTATAAAGCTCCAAACCTCCATATTCGGCTTTCAGTTCGGAATAGAATCCATGCGGATAGTGCCATGCGCCAATGTCTCGGTCGCGTTCCAGCCCGATTGACCAGCCTGCATTTGCCTCCAACGTTTCAAAATTGGTTTTCGTCGACAAGTCGATGCCAAGCGAATACAACAGCAATCCGTTATCATGGAGCGATTCAGGTATCTCAGGCTCCATCATTCCGGCAAAATGCAAGAGATATGCAAAATGCTGACCATAAAATATACGCCGGCTATACCGGCCCGACCAGCCCATGAAAAAGGCCTCGCGCCGTGTAAACGTCTGCCTGCTTACCCAATCCAGCCATATATTCATAAAACTTCCGCCCGAACCGTACTCCCAGAATATCCCGTTGATAAAGGGACGGTAGTAACGAATCGAATCCTGAAAAAACATGCGGGGGTACTTGTCGTGTACTAATTTGCGCGGAACGGAGCCTGCATAAAAACGGAACGGTTTACCTGCTAATTCATAGTATATTATTGGGTTGTAATAATCGATGGCATGGTTGCTGCCATATTCGTGCATGGCGTCAACTCCCACAAGAAATCGATGATTGTCGTTCCATTTGAAACCGACTTCAGGCGCAAAATGTACACCTGCCATCGTCTGCGGTATTTGCACATTGGAATTATCAAATTCCGAGTTGTCGAAAAAATTGTCAACGCCGGCTTTCCATATAAACGCCTGGGAGAAGGCATTCATGCAAACACCTTCAATCACCAACAACAGCGCGATAAAACCTTTCTTCATACGATTATTTACTTTTTACAATATACCTACTTGTTCTGAAACGGGCACAAAGTTAGTGCAAGTTGAGAGCAATACAAAAAAAATCATTTATTTTATGGATATTTTCTCGCGAACTTACCGTATTTTCAAAAAAAATGGTTTACTTTGTCGCCTGCAAGATAAATGTAAGCAAGATGGATGTAAAGATTGAGCAGAGTTGGAAAGATTGTCTGGCTGAAGAATTTGAAAGGCCATACTTTCAGCATTTGACGAATTTCGTGCGAAGCGAGTATGCGGAGGGCACGGTTTATCCGCCGGGTCAGTATATCTTTAACGCATTCAATCACTGTCCGTTTGAGGCCGTGAAAGTGGTTTTACTGGGTCAAGACCCCTATCACGAACCCGGTCAGGCACACGGATTGTGTTTTTCCGTACGCGAAGGCGTTCGATTTCCTCCTTCTCTCATCAATATATTCAAGGAGGTACAGTCGGATTTGGGATTGGCAGCCCCTCCTAACGGCGACCTTTCCCGATGGGCCGACCAGGGGGTTTTGTTGCTCAATGCTACACTGACCGTACGAGCCCATTCAGTCGGCTCGCATCAAGGCAAGGGGTGGGAGACGTTTACCGACGGGGTCATTAACCGTTTGGTAGCCCGTCGCGAACATCTTGTCTACATCTTATGGGGCGCATACGCACAACGTAAAGGCGCCATGATTGATACAGCAAAGAATTTGGTTTTGCAGTCGCCCCATCCCTCGCCGCTTTCTGCCAGCAGAGGTTTTTTTGGCAACAGGCATTTCAGTAAAGCCAATGCCTATCTGACAGCAACCGGACAAACGCCAATCGCATGGTAATTAGTTCCTGAATCCAGCGCAGGACGTCGGCTCGTAATTCGTAATTAGTAATTAGTAATTAAAACACTTGGAATTTAACTATCAAACCCCATTCCCTTTGGGAGAAGACATGACGGAATATTATTTGTTGACAAACGATTATGTTTCGACTACCCGTTTTGAAGGGAAAGAAGTACTGCGGGTAGATGCGGAAGGCTTGACCCTTTTGACGAGGACTGCTTTTCGGGATGTGGCTTTCATGCTTCGTACAGCGCATCAGCAACAGGTCGCCGATATTTTGTCGGACGCCGAAGCGAGCGAAAACGACAAGTTTGTTGCACTCACCTTTTTGCGCAATGCCGAAGTATCGGCCAAAGGGCAGTTGCCTTTTTGCCAAGATACGGGCACGGCCATTATCATGGGGAAGAAGGGTCAGCATGTCTGGACGGAGGGTGATGATGAAGCGGCTTTGTCGAAAGGAGTTTATCTTGCCTATACGCAAGAGAACCTGCGTTATTCGCAAAACGTTGCGTTTACGATGTATGATGAAAGAAATTCGGGCTGTAACCTGCCTGCACAGATTGATCTATATGCAACACAAGGCAGTGAATATAAGTTCTTGTGTATCGCCAAGGGAGGAGGATCGGCCAATAAGACCTATTTGTTTCAGGAAACGAAGGCATTGTTGAATCCCGATTCGCTGCTGTCGTTTTTGGTTGAGAAAATGAAAACGCTGGGAACGGCTGCTTGCCCGCCGTATCATATCGCCTTTGTGATTGGCGGAACATCGGCCGAGGCCAATCTCAAAACCGTCAAATTGGCTTCTGCGCATTATTACGACAGTTTACCGACCGAAGGTAATGCCGGCGGGCAGGCGTTCAGGGATATCACGCTGGAACAGAAAGTGTTGGAAGAATCGTATCGGATAGGTCTGGGCGCACAGTTTGGCGGGAAGTATTTTGCGCACGATATTCGTGTTGTTCGATTGCCCCGTCATGGCGCTTCCTGTCCTGTCGGCATGGGTGTATCCTGCTCGGCTGACCGTAACATCAAGGCAAAAATCGACAAAAATGGAATATGGATTGAAAAGTTGGAAGATAATCCCGGTCGTTTTATTCCCGAAAGGCTGCGTCAGGCTGGCAAAGCCGATACGGTTCATATCAACCTGAATCAGCCCATGCCGGAAATCTTGAAGGTTTTGGATAAGTATCCGGTAGCTACGCGTTTATCGCTTGACGGGACGATTATCGTAGGACGCGACATCGCGCATGCCCGCCTGAAAGAGCGTCTTGATAAAGGCGAAGGAATGCCTCAATACATGAAGGATCATCCGATTTATTATGCAGGCCCCGCAAAGACGCCGAAAGGTATGGCCTCCGGTTCTTTCGGCCCCACCACTGCCGGACGGATGGATTCGTATGTCGACCAGTTCCAGTCGCAGGGAGGAAGCAGGGTGATGATTGCCAAGGGAAACCGCAGTCGGCAGGTGACGGATGCCTGCAAGAAGCATGGTGGATTCTATCTCGGCAGCATTGGCGGTCCGGCAGCCATCCTGGCGCTCGAAAGTATCAAAAAAGTGGAATGTCTTGAATATCCCGAACTGGGAATGGAGGCCATCTGGAAAATCGAAGTAAAAGACTTTCCGGCATTTATGCTGGTCGACAACAAAGGAAATGATTTTTTTGACGTCGTTTTTTTCACTTCGTGAAAAGAACTCCTTCGCACCTCGACATAGTCAAACAAGTTTGCCTCTGCACTCGGTTTAGCGTCGTTTCATAATTAATAATTTATAATTAATAATTCATAATTAATAAAAACTCGTATGAAAAATTTAAAAGTACCTTATGTGCCGGCATTGGACGGCCTTGCGTTGCGTGATGTTGCCGATCGGATGGAAACAGATGCTTTACGCTCGTATGTGAACGTTATTAATTGGAGTAAATATGCTTACAAGCCTATTGTGGTTTTTGATATTGCACGCGGCGAGAAGGAAATTTACATCCACTATTTTGTGCGTGGATTATCTTTGCGCGCGATGGCATCGGCCGACGGTGAATTTGTGCATACCGACAGTTGTGTGGAGTTTTTTGTGCGTCCTGAAAACGAGTTGTCGTATGCGAACTTCGAGTTTAGCTGCACCGGTGTTTGCCTGGCAGCGCGCGGTAATGGCCGTCATGGACGAACGCCATTAACTTCGGACGAATACAAAAGAATCCGTCGCTACTCGACTGTCCCCAAAGAAGTTTTTGCGGAGAAAACTGGTATTCATGCATGGGAACTGACAGTGGCCATTCCGTTTGAACTGATAGGACTTGACGCCGCCAACCTGCCGGAAAAGATTCGGGGAAATTTTTACAAATGCGCTGACGATACGGCACACCCCCATTATTTGACATGGAGCCCTATTCACCTGCCTTCACCTGATTACCACTGCCCGGAATATTTCGGAGAAATCTATCTTCAATTTTAAATCGGAAATGACGTCTCGTAATGGGTGCATTTCAAATTGTCGCATCCCGTCATTGCGAGGAACGAAGCAATCCAGTATACAACGCTTACACTGGATTACTTCGACAACAAGTTGTCTCGCAATGACGGAAAGGTTGCAAAGCGACAATTTGAAATGCACCCTCTCGTAATTAGTAATTAGTAATTAGTAATTAAGGATTGACGACTTGTGATTGATGATTAGTAATTAATTACTAATCATCAATCACAAGTCGTCAATCCCAAAAACGTCTACAACCTCCACCTCAAAAACGAGCGTTGAATAGCCAGGGATTGTGACGACGCCGGTACTCGAATTACGACTTCCACTTCTCCCATATCCTAATTGATAGGGTACCCATATTTCCCAAACGTCGCCTTTAACCATGTGTTGGAGTGCGGTTTTCCATCCGTTTATCAAGTTGCTGCCGGTGATGGAGAACGTCATGGCAGGCCCGTCGTCGAATAATCGTTGATCAAACGTGTTGCCTGTACTGATTTTATATTCTGGGTAGTTAGCAATGAAATACCCCTTGTAATAACAACTGACATGGCTTGTATACCATATCGGTTCTGTTCCATCGCCTGCTTTCAATACTTTATAATAGATACTGCCTTCTTTACCTGGCGATACCAATTCCTTGTATTCGGGATTGGTCTTGATGGCGTTATATGCCATCAGGTTGGAAATCATCCATCTATCCAAATGGTCGTCTTCCTCTTTTTTGCATGAGGTTGAAAAATAGAAGACGGATACTGACAATAATAATAACAATCCTTTGGTTTTCATTTCATATTGATCTCTAACTCTAAACTCTAAACTCTAAACTCTAAACTCTAAACTCTAAACTCTAAACTCTAAACTCTAAACTCTAAACTCTAAACTCTAAACTCTAAACTCTAAACTCTAATAACTTTCTCAAGTTTACCTTTTCCGCAATGATGCCATGCAGCTGGTCGATTGGCACGCGATCCTGCTCCATTGTATCGCGGTAACGAATGGTGACACATTGATCGTTCAACGTATCATGGTCAATGGTGATGCAGTAAGGCGTCCCGATGGCATCCTGACGGCGGTAACGCTTACCGATCGAATCTTTTTCGTCGTATTGGCACCGGAAGTCATATCGTAGCATGTCCATGATTTCCAGGGCTTTTTCCGGCAGTCCGTCTTTACGCACCAAAGGCAGTACGGCCAATTTCACGGGGGCTAATGCGGCAGGCAGTCTTAAGACGACACGCGTCTCGCCGTCGGCCAGCTTTTCTTCGTGATAGGCGCCCGACAACAGGCTAAGGAACATGCGGTCTACGCCAATGGACGTCTCGACGACATACGGCACATAACTCGTATTGAGTTCGGGGTCAAAATACCGGATTTTCTTTCCGGAGTATTGTTCGTGTTGCGACAAGTCGAAGTCGGTCCTGCTGTGGATGCCTTCCACTTCCTTGAATCCGAAAGGCATTTCAAATTCGATGTCGGTAGCTGCATTGGCGTAGTGCGCCAGTTTGTCGTGGTCGTGAAAACGATATTTTTGGTCGCCTATACCCAGTGCACGATGCCATTTCATGCGTATCTCCTTCCATTTGGCAAACCATTCGAGTTCTTCTCCCGGACGAACGAAAAACTGCATCTCCATCTGTTCAAATTCGCGCATTCGGAACACAAACTGCCGCGCAACGATTTCATTGCGGAACGCTTTTCCTATTTGGGCAATGCCAAACGGTATCTTCATGCGTCCCGACTTCTGTACATTGAGGAAGTTCACAAAGATACCCTGTGCCGTTTCGGGACGCAGGTATATTTTCATGGCGCCTTCGGCGGTCGAGCCCATGTCGGTAGCGAACATCAGGTTGAACTGGCGCACGTCCGTCCAGTTGCGCGTGCCGGAGATGGGACACACGATTTCACAGTCGACAATGAGCTGACGCAGCGCTTCCAGATCGGAATCGTTCAGCGCTTTGGTGAAACGTGCGTGAACCTCGTCGCGCTTCGCCTGATTTTCGAGGACGCGGGGATTGGTTGCTCGAAACTGTTGCTCGACGAAAGCATCGCCGAAACGTTTCGCCGCTTTTTCGACCTCCCTGTCAACCTTTTCATCGATTTTGGCGAGATATTCTTCGATCAACACATCGGCGCGGTAACGCTTCTTGCTGTCTTTGTTGTCGACCAACGGGTCGTTGAACGCATCGACATGCCCCGAAGCCTTCCAGATCGTCGGATGCATGAAAATGGCCGAATCAATACCGACGATATTGTCATGCAGCAGGGTCATGCTGTCCCACCAGTATTTTTTGATGTTGTTCTTCAACTCCACGCCGTTCTGACCATAGTCGTAAACCGCTCCCAATCCATCGTAAATCTCGGACGAAGGAAATACGAATCCATATTCCTTGCAATGCGAAACTATCTTTTTAAATACATCTTCCTGTTGTGCCATAAGTTATTTTTGCTTCTCAGAGCGGGCAAAGATAGTGCAAGTTGAGCGGAATACAAAAAAAAAGTTCACTTTTTTTTATTTGCCGAAACGCCGCCTATCTTCTGTTTTTTACAAAAGATAGTGCAAGTTGAGCGCAATACAAAAAAAAAGTGAACTTTTTTTTTGTATTTGCTTCCTTTCAGAAAGCGACACATTGATCGATAATTATTAAGGCACGTTGCCGAAACGCCGCCTATCTTCTGTTTTCTGGCAAAAGATAGTGCAAAGTGAAATTCCCAAGAAGTTCTTCCATTTGTGTTTTGAACCACTGTGTTTTTGCCAAATCGCTTTTGGGAATATTTTGTCGTTGTGGCATCTCTGTACAATAGGTTTTCATTGGCAGTGATTTGTAATAAGTGTCAAAATCGTTACTATTCAGGTAACCTACGACAATGGCCGACTGTTCCCCATTCTCTCCTTTGTTTTTGAAGCGATTTTGAAATGCTTTTCCATTGTGTTCCGGTTCTCCAAAATATGGATATTCTGTCCGTTTTAATGCCAGTGTTGAAACAAAAGCGTCTTTAGCCCGATTCTTAGCCTCTGTAAGTTGAGAAATATATGCTTCCTTGTCAAATGCAATTTTCTTTGAATTGTAATACTCCGATAAATTGTCGGGGTGATACAAATAATTTTCAATACTGTAATAATCCAAAACAGTCAGATTGGGGTAGTGCTGTCGGATTTGAAGAATATCATCATCACTTAAAAAATCCCTATCAACAATTCCTTTATAATTTGTTGCTCTTACTTTATGATAAACATTATTTCTGTTGTTGTCAGAAACAAAAACAGTATGGGCAAGTCCAACTGTTGCGTAATAATCTCTGTCTTTATTTTCAACAAAGTAAATATTCATCTGTTGGAACAGCGCTGGTAGAAATGCTTTTCCTACCGCGATCTCATAAATATCAGGATTATCTTTCGGCTCAGGAGTCAAAACTCTTGAAAGGTCATAGTCTATATCGTCAAAATCAATAATGGAAGCAATGTCTGTTTGCTTTGCGTACTCAATGAAGCCAAGCGAATGTGAGGCAGTCCATAGCTGACAGTTTTCAGGTATCCAATTTTCTGTAATTTCTTTCATTAAGTTGAATTGAAGTTTTGTGTTAAGGTGCAAGTCGATTTCGTCAAACAAGTAAATAGTATCTTGAAAAAACGATCCGCGACTTAAAAGATTAATCAAAAGATTAAAAACCTCTTTTTCGCCCGCACTCAAATAGTTATAATGATACTCCGAACCTCCTTTTCGAAAAGTTATTTGAGCGACCTTCCCCTCTAACGGAGGAATAATTTCAATAAGTTGAAGTTTTGTTCCATTTCCACTACCAAAAATATTTTCAAGCGCACCATTTATCGGGTTAATATACTTCTGACGAATTTGTTCAGTAGACTTTTGAGAGCGAAAAATCTCTTTTAGAATAACTTCCGTGATTTTTTCCACATCGTTTTCAAAGCGGTTATCTTTCTCAATGAAAAATTGAGGTCTATCGGAATCTTTTTGAAAATCAACTTGACCGCCCTGCCCTAACGCAGTTCTTGTCAATCGCGGAATTTGCCTGAAACTCGTTCTTCCATAGAACGTTGTTGCAGGCAATTTCCTGGCATTTTGAAAATGATCGCTGCTGACAGTATTTCCGGAATCGTTGTCAAAAAAAACAGTTACGGAAGCAGGAACGTCTTTTTGCTTCTTGTAATAATTCCAAAACGCATCGTTCGTGACACAATTCCCTTTGATAGCAGTATCCATAAAGCCAAAAGCATCGAGCAAGGATGATTTGCCAGACCCATTTGACCCAATTAACAGCACTAATTTAGCCGTTGAGGGAATATTGTCAACGATAAGGTCTGTGAACCGCTTGAAATTTGTCAATTGTATTTTTGATATTTTCATTTCAATTTTTTCTGCAAACGTACATGAAAAATTTGGATTTTCCAAGTGCGTCCAATGAAAAACTTTTTTACAGAGGAAAAGATAGTGCAAGTTGAGGAAATAATTCTTACATTTGTAGCGTGATCATGTAAGAATATGAAAAAAATCGCTTAAAGCTTCCCGCAGGGATACAGACATTTGAAGACATTCGAGCAGGCGGGCACGTATATGTTGACAAAACTAAATACTTAGTCGATTTGATTGATAAAGGCAAGCCCTATTTTCTGTCACGCCCCCGCCGCTTTGGAAAGTCGCTGGCCGTCACGACTTTTGAGGCTTTGTTTTCAGGCAGGAAAGAACTTTTTGAAGGACTTGCGGCGGAAGCGTTCATGAACCGTCCCGACTATCAACAGAGCCCGGTTATCCGGTTGGATATGAGTATGGTAACCACAGATAGCGGTATGGATGACATGAGAAAATCAATTAAACGGCAGGTACTGGAGGTTGCAAATATCCATGATGCCCGAATATGCCCGAATATGCGGCTATTCGGAGGAAGAGATCATTCGGTATTTTCCCGATTATCTGAAAGATACTGCTGTCGAGATGAAAATATCCATGGAAGAGCTGATTGTAAGGATGTGCCGGTATTACAACGGCTTTTCGTTCGACGACAAGGCGAAAATTCGACTTTACAATCCCTACTCGACCTTATTGTTTTTTATGTATAAAAGATTTTCGAATTACTGGTTTCAGACGGCGACCACCAAATTCATGGCCGATTATCTCAAAGACTGGAATCTGACGGTTGAGCAGTTTCGCTACTATCAGGCGCCCTATTTTTTTCTTGAAAATCCGGGCGATATGGACACCACCCTGCCCCGTATCCTGTCGAGCATACCCTACGATGACTATACGAAAGCGGCCCTACAGAGCATATCTAATAACGATTACGACATGACGCCGCAGGAGTGGCTTTACCGTTCCAACATCCTCTCGTTCCTGCGCGGATGCGGGGTAGTCGTCGTTGCCGAGATGCACACGAACATGGGGCGCGCCGACCTCGTCGTTACGCACAAAGGCCAGACCTGGGTCATCGAGATCAAGGTAGCCTACGAAGGCCAGAGCGTCGAAGAGAAAGCCGATGAAGCCTTCCGTCAGCTATCCGACAAAAATTACGCCGGCCCTTTTCCCGATGCCACCGGCCTCGCGCTGGCCATCGACGATGCGGAAAGGAAAATCACCGCTTCGCGTATCCTCAAATATCAGGATTAGCTTTCGGCTCAGGAGTCAAAACTCTTGATAGGTCAAAGTCTAAATCGTCAAAATCAATAATGGAAGCATTGTCTGTTTGCTTTGTATACTCTAATTCTCCGATTTCAGGTCAAAAAATTGAACAATCAGACATCGCGACGCGACTTCATCAGGAAGTCGATTTTTGACGGTAGCGGGAGCGGATTGCTTGCGCACCTCCATCGCGCGCGCGTACATTATATTATTATACATCCTGACGTCAACTACCACGGTCGACTCGTCAGCGCGAAGCGTGTATCGCTCATTGCCGAAAAGCCGAAAAAATTCACCAAACGCTGGGAATGGGTGCATAATGTTTGTTTCCGACTACCTGAAGCAGGTTACCGTATCAATACAGGTTGACGAAAATTAATAAATTGAAAATTTTTTTTGCAATTCTAAAAAACTATTTTACCTTTGTGGCTCGAAAAACTGAATAATTGTAAAAAAACACAAATTGACATTTGAAAAACAATTTTTATTTTTAGTTGGTTTTTATTTTTTGTGTACTATGAATGTTTTATTTAAATGTAGAAATGCGTATGAAGAATCATTTTTTGTTTTATTGTTTCTTGGGTATTGTACTTCTCTTTAGGGTACAGCCAATGGAGGCCCAAGAACTGGAGGCGAGTCTTATCGACTCCCTCGTAATCCCCGAAACAAAGGTCGGGTTGCTGTATGAGGTCAGGCCTTCCCAGTACATCACCGGCGCGGTATCGTATATTTCGGGCGAAGAAGTAGCCAACGTTCCGGGTGTGAACCGCTTGAACGTACTTGCGGGACGCATGACCGGTATCTCGTTTACCGAAGTGGACGGATTACCGGGCGTCGAAAATTCAACTTTTAAAATTCGCGGGGAGCATACCTTTCGTGGCTCCATAGGCGCCGCAACACGTACACCGCTTGTTTTAATTGATGGAAGGGTAGATGATTATACCTTAGTGGATCCCTACGACATCGAAAGTGTTGTTTTCCTTAAGGATGCTGCCTCTTTGGCCATGTACGGTCTGCGTTCAGCCAACGGTATCATTATGATCAATACCAAAAAGGGGAATGTAGGCAGAAACGTTATCAGCGTGAATATGGAGACCTCCTTTTCGCAGCCTACCCGTCTGCCGAAATTTTTGGATTCCTACAACTATGCCCAGTTGTACAACGAAGCGCAGTTGAACGACAATCCGAACGCGACACCGAAGTACAGCGCTTCCGATCTGGAAGGATACCGTTCGGGAAGCGACCCTTACAGGTACCCGAATGTGAATTGGGCGGACGAATTTATGAAGAAAAATTACGTCACAACCCGTACCAACATCAGTTTACGAGGAGGAAATGAAACCGCCCAGTATTATGTCGCGGCCAATTATTTGTATAACAGCGGCGTGTTCAATGTGGACAAAGACGTCAATACATACAATACCAATTCGGATGCGAAAGTGATGAACATTCACACCAACTTGAAATTAAATATCGGTCGGAATTTGAAATTTGATGCGGATATACGTGGAAAAAAAGATGTGCGCAATCAACCGTTACCGTATAGTTTGAATTTTGCTACCGACATGATCAATCACCTGTATTCGCTACCTTTTAACGCACACCCTATCACGAACAGGGACGGATCGATTGCGGGTACAAATGATTATCGGCTCAATCCGTATGGTATTTTGAATTACTGGGGATATTCAATACTTGAAAGGTCGTCTATCTCATCGTACCTAAACGTCTCGTACGATTTGAGTGATTTTGCGAAAGGACTTAGTATCGTAACACGGTTCGGGTTTAATACCTATACCGATTATTCAATCAGCCGGAACAAAAATTTTGCCGTTTACCAGTATAACTACGATACCAATGAATACGACCAGTTCGGGGCTGATACAGGCTTGGGTAATGGTGGAGATTACCGGTATATTTTCAGGAATTTTGACCACAATATTGGACTGAAATACACTGGCGACTTCGGCAAGCATCATATAGACGCTTTGCTTATGTACGACCGGCAACAAGTCGTTAATGCAAGAGTCGCTGATTTTACGAAAAACTTTCAGGGTCCCAAGGGTAGCTTATCCTATCGGTATAACAATACCTACTTAGTCGATTTCGTTTTTTCATATCAGGGGAGCGAGCAATACCCTAAAGAGAACCGTTACGGATTCTTTCCGGCGGTATCGGCTGGCTGGATCATTTCCAACGAGTCGTTCATGGCCAATTCCAATTTTTTTGATTTACTGAAAATCAGGGGGTCATACGGATTGACAGGAAATCATATAGATACCTATTTTGCCTATTTGGAGACATTTGGGGGCGGTACGGCTTACATTTTTGGCACAACGCCCGGATCGCAGGCCGGAAGTACCCAAACAAGGATTGCCAATCCTATCCTGACGTGGGAAAAATGCTTGAAAACAAACGTGGGACTTGATTTTGCTTTACTTGGAAACCGGTTGAGCGGTTCTTTCGACTACTTTTCGGAAAAAACCCGCGACATTTTAGTACAAGACGCGATTACGACCATGTTCGGAGCGACAGGTGTTTATACGCCTACAGGTAAGTTTGAAAACAAGGGATATGAGATACAGTTGGAATGGAGAGACCGTATTCAGGATTTCACCTATTTCATCGGAGGCAATTTTTCAGTTGCCGAAAATAAGATCGTTTATATGAACGAACAGCTACGGGCGTACCCTTGGATGTACGAAACGGGGAATCCGGTTAATAGCCGATACGGATATGTATATGACCGTTTTTTTACCGAGAGCGACAACATTGCTTCGTTGCCCAATCAATCAATTATTGGATCTCAACAAAAGCCCGGTGATTTGAAATATCAGGATTTGAACAGCGATGGCGTGATTGATGAAAACGACAGACAGTTTATTGGTAACCCGGCATTACCCCATACGAGTTACGGTATCAATTTTGGTGTTGGATTCAAGGGATTTGATGCGAATGTGCTGTTTCATGGCACACAGGGAGGTACCAAGTATGTATATGGGGTGACCTACTGGGATTTTAACAGTAGGACTGGAAATGTGCTGGAACATCATTTAGATCGCTGGCAACCCGGCGACGGACAGTCAGCAGGCTACCCGCGTTTGAGTTTGGATAACAACAATAATTATAACGCAAATACGTATTGGATTAGAGACAATTCTTTCATCCGTTTGAAATTTGTCGAACTCGGATACACCCTTCCGGTTCATATCTCCCAAAAAGCAGGGATGAGCAGGGCGCGTATCTTTTTGAACGGCAACAATTTGTTTGTTTGGGATAAAATAGGGGTGAACGATCCGGAACTGTTGGATAGCGGATTGGCGTTTCCTATCCAGCGTACGATCAACGTAGGTCTCAATATCAGTTTTTAACCTAAAAAATGCAATTCTTATGAAAAATCTAAGATTAATTAATTTGGCTTGTATCGTAATAGTCGGCGCGTGGTTTTTGGCATGTTCCGACGAAACCATCAACAGCGATCGTACCGGAGTAGCGCCGGCATCCATTTTTTATAATGATTCCGCACGCATCAGCAATATTGTAAATGACATATACAGTCACCTGCCGTCGGGATGGGGCCGTTTATCCGGTGCCTCGATGGTTGCCTGCGCAACCGACGAAGCCGTCCATGCCGTCCCCAACACGGAAGCGCAACTTTGGGGTGAAGGAAGCTGGAACCCCTCTACCCTCCGCGATAATACCATTACCGTTTGTTACAGGGGTATTCGCCGTACTTTTTTGTTTGAAGAGGAAATCTATCCCTATATACCCGACATTGTTGTGACGCAGACAGGAAGAAGGTGGTTTATGTCGCAAGTGGTTTTTTTAAGGGCCTATTTGAATTTTGAACTGCTAAAACGTTTCGGAGGCTATCCGATCGTCAATCATTTTCTTTCGGTCGAAGACGATTTGGATATCCCGCGCAGCACGTATGACGAATGTGTGGAATACATTGTCGGATTGTGTGATGACGCCGCCCGCGAGTTGCCGTTGGCGCATCCCAACACACAATTCGGAAGGGCTACCCGGGGCGCTGCTTTGGCGTTGAAGGCAAGAGTGCTTCTCTATGCCGCCAGCCCGCTGTTCAATGACCCTTCAAAACCGAATGATGCTTTGGAACATGGCGCTTACAGCGCTGCCAAATGGGGACGGGCTGTCGAAGCTGCTGCTGCGGTCATCAACCTGAAAAATGATAACGGCACACCCGTCTATGCACTATTTCCCGAGTATGACGCTTTTTTTAATACGTTGGAAAGGGCTAATGTTATTAATCCAGAAATCATTATTTCGAGGATGGAAGCTGCCAATAATGCATTGGAAACCCAGAACGGACCGTCGGGATATACCAGTGGACAAGGCGGCGCCTGTCCGACATGGGACATGGTGTGCGCTTACGACATGATCGACGGTACGCCGTTCGACTGGAACAACCCTGCGCATGCCGCCAACCCGTTTGAAGGCAGAGACCCCCGTTTTGAAATGAGCATCCTGTATAATGGAGCCGACTGGATGCAGGGTCGAAAAGTAGAGACTTTCGAAGGAGGTCTGGATAGACTGGGAGAACGGGCTACACCTACTTCGTTCTATTTGCGTAAATTCCTTAGTGTAACCGCTCAGTGGTATGGTACAACAGGAACCGCCCTGCATTGTTTTCCGCTGATTCGTTATGCCGAAATTTTGCTGAATTATGCCGAAGCGATGAACGAAGCCAACGGGCCTGACAATCCGGGTACTTACGGGATTACAGCCCGTCAGGCAGTGGAACTGATAAGAGTCAGGGCGGGCTTAACGGGAAATATTGATTTATTGGAAACGGTTCCGGTAAACGACCAGAGTGCCATGCGCGAAGCCATTCGCCGCGAGCGGCGCGTGGAACTTGCCTTTGAAGAGCACCGTCATTTGGACGTGCGGAGGTGGAAAATTGCCGAAACCGTACTCAACCGTCCCGTGTCGGGATTGAGAATCGAAAGGAACGGAGAAAATTTCATCTATACGCCACAGACTGTCCAGAATCGGGTATTCGACGCTTCGAAAATGTATCTGTACCCATTCCCGCAAACTGAAATAGCCAGAAATGGAAATCTTGTTCAAAACGCCAACTGGTAAATCGAATGATAACTATTAAAAGAATAAAAAGATGAAAAGAAAAATAGTATTTGTATTATTGTTTTTGATTGCTCTATGCAGTGGCGTCGTTAATGCACAAAGCGTATCTGTTTCGGGACGGGTTATTGCAGACGATGAACCGGATGGAATGCCGGGCGTGAATGTGACCGTCACAGGTACTACCATCGGTGCGGTAACGGACGTCACAGGGCGATATACCATTACCGTTCCCACCGCTCAGTCGACACTGCGCTTCAGTGCGGTCGGTTACAAATCGCAGGAAGTGGCAGTTAATAACCAAAGGATAGTAAATGTGACGTTGGCGCTCGATGTGCTCGCATTAGAGGAAGTGGTTGTGACGGCTTTTGGTGAACAGAAGAAATCAAGCATCGTGGGTGCCGTGTCCAATATCAAGTCGGAAGACTTGAGAAGGGCTGCTCCATCGAACCTTACCGGTAACATTGCCGGTCGCATCACTGGCGCATTAGTTCGTTTGAACGACGGTAACGTGGGCGGTGGCGACTACCGTTATGGTTCCGGCGAGTTGGATAATGCGCAGATATTTATTCGCGGCAGGGCGACCTCAAATCCGGCGAATCCATTGGTTATAGTCGACGGCGTGGAATCGAGCTTCGGACGTATCAACCCCGAAGATGTTGACCAGCTCAGCGTTTTGAAAGATGCTTCTGCAACTTCCATGTACGGGGTTCGGGGCGCTAACGGCGTTATTGTCGTTACTACCAAACAGGGTGTGATTGGAAAGCCCAAAGTAAGCGTGAACACACAGGTCAGGGCACATTCGCCCCTGAAATATCCCCGCCCGTTGGACGGATATCAATATGCGTTGTTGAAAAATGAAGCCCTGAGAAATAATGGCGATGCGCCACAGTTTACGCAGGAAGACCTGGAACACTACCGGCTAAAAGACGACCCGTATTTTCATCCCAATGTGGACTGGTACGACGAATTAGTCAAACCTTTCTTTATCGAAGAACAGTATAATGCCAATGTAACCGGCGGTACCGACAGGGTGAAGTACTACGTTTCGGGCGAGTATAACCATGCAGGCGGTCCATGGAAAGCCAAAAAAGATAGGGAAAACGACTATAAACGTTTCAACCTCCGTACCAACCTCGATTTCAACCTGACAAAAACGACCGATTTGAACGTAAAATTGAACGGACGAATGGAGACTCGCGGCGACGTGAACTACGGTGAATCGACCGGCCAGCGTTACTACGGATCTTTCTGGTATCATATCTCGGCTGTCTGTCCCATCACCGCCCCCATTCGCTGGCCGAACGGTACCTGGGCGCATGGCGACGCCGGCCCCTGGAATGCAAGGGCTATTCTGGATGATGGCGGTTATCGTACCCGTATGTCGAACGCCTTGGACGCCAGCCTGAATTTGCAGCAGAAACTGGATTTCATCACACCCGGACTGTCGGCAAGTGTTTTATACAGTTCCACCTATACGTCGGGGTATCGAAGAGTATGGGGAGGCGAACAGGTAAATGCAACCTGGAACTATACGGTTGATCCGGTTACAGGAGCGGAAAAATATACGATGGTGCGCGCGCAGGGATCGCATGACAGAGGCGTTGCCGTGGATAATGACAATATGGTGCGTTACACCCGGAATCAGCAAATGGAGTTCAGATTGAAGTATGATCGGCTTATAGCCGATCGTCACCAGATAAACGCCCTGATTCTTGCCCAGCAAAGCAAACAGGAAACGGTATGGTACATCCCTGTAACTTACAGGGGATTTACCGGAAGAATAAACTACTCGTACGATTTGAAATATATCATAGAACTCAGTGGTGCCTACAACGGCTCCGACAACTTTAGCAAGGGTAACCGTTATGCCCTGTTTCCTGCTCTCGGATTGGGATGGGTGATTTCCGAAGAAAAATTCTGGAAGGAAAACCTGAAATTTATCCCTTATATGAAAATCCGAGGAGGATATGGTATGGTTGGAAATGATAAACTCGCAGGCGGTATGCGTTACCTATACAGGTATGCGTTTAACGGTTCCCCCAACCGATACAACGAATATTCAGCCGAAACGTATAATTTTGGAATTATACCCGTGTCGCAGTACGGAATTTACGAAGGTACGCTGGGTAACGAAAATATCACATGGGAGATAGCCCGGAAATCCAATCTGGGAGTAGACCTTCAATTGTGGGAGAGTCGGATTCGATTCACGACTGAGGTGTTCTATGAAAATCGCTCCAATATTCTGGCTGTACGTGAAGATGTTCCCGATCAGGCAGGATACAGTTCAGGATCGGGTACAACCGTCACACTTCCCCCTGGAAATGTACGCGAGGTAACAAACCGCGGATATGAATTTGAATTGTCATTCAGCGATAGTTTCGGCGACTTCGACTTCTCTGTTGGCGGAAATTATTCTTTTGCTCGCAGCAGGGTTGAAAACTGGGCGGAAGCACAGCAGGAATATACGTACAGAATGAGGAAAGGCGTTCCTGTAAACCAACCTATCGGGTATATTTGGACAGGAAAATTCTATACGCAGGCTGACCTTGACAACCCAGCCGTTCCAAGACCGGCCGGTACGATTCGACCTGGCGATCTGATGTTTGAGGATATTAACGGCGATGGAATCATTGATGCAAACGACCAAACCCGAAAACTCGGAAAGAATGGTATCGGCTATGGTTTCATACCCGAAATCGTTTATGGGTTTAATACGAATTTCGGATACAAAGGATTTTACTTAGACTTGTTTTGGCAGGGATCTGCGCATGTCAGTTCGCGTTGGGTGAACTCCATGCGGTATGAGTTTAATGGCGGTCAGGGAGGTAATGTTTATTCATTTCATTTAGACCGCTGGACGGAGGAAACGCAGGCAACCGCCAAATATCCAAGGCTGATTATTGGCGCAGCGCCACTCACGCGTGAAGCCTCTTCTTTTCAGTACATCAACAGCTCTTTTTTGCGGTTGAAATCGGCAGAGTTGGGATATAGCTTCCCTAAAAAAATGATTTCGGGGCTTGGCGTGTCGTCGCTGAAGATTTTTATCGGCGGTAACAATATCTTAACCTTCGATAAAGTAGGATTTGTCGATCCAGAGTACAACCCCGAGGGTACAGGGAATAGCGGTAATGCTTATCCGGCAACCAAGTTCTATTCAGTGGGTGTGAATGTTGCTTTTTAATTAATCAAAAAAATCAAGAATGATGAAAAATTTAAAATTTTATTTGATCGCCGTATTATTTGCCTTGAGCTTTTCGTGTAAAGACAGTTCGGACTATTTAGATCCGGAGGCGGTAACCGGTTTTGAGTTAGATGAAGTGTTTACAAACGCACTATATACGCAGCGGTTCCTGACTGACATATATGGCAGAATCAACACCGTCCTTGTGCAGGGAGGTAATGCTGGCGCTCGCTGGGGAGGTGAAGTCCTTTTGGAGGTCGCTACCGATAATGCGGTGTGTTTTAGCATGAACAATAGTCCATACAATTTCAATACAGGATTTTGGAATTCCCTTAATCCGCCCGAATTTGTAACGAATGAATGGAGGTATGACTGGGCAGGCATCCGCGCATGCAACATGTTTCTTTTTTACATCGACGATGTACCCGAAAATGCGGAATATGGTTTTAATAATTCCACGCGAGCCATTCGTAAGGGCGAGTGTTTTTTTCTGAAGGCTTTCTTTTATTCGGAAATGTTCAAGCAGTTTGGCGGGCTACCCCTTTCTGACAAGGTTATTGATATTACCGACAAGATGGACGAGCCTCGCGCGACGGTCGACGAGACGGTCGCGGAGATTGTCAGCCTGTGCGACAGGGCAGCCGCTCTGTTGCCTGTATCACATCCCGCAAACGATTACGGACGAGCCACCAAGGGAGCAGCGCTGGCGCTGAAAGCGCGCGTATTGCTTTATGCGGCAAGTCCGTTGTGGAATAACTCTTCGAAACCTGAGGATTCGCCTTTCCGCGGACAATACGATGCCGGTAAATGGCAAACAGCCGCACGGGCAGCCGCCGACGTCATCAACCTGAATGTGTATTCACTTTTTCCCGACATCTCCAATCTTTTCATTACGCGTGAAAATTCGGAACTGATTTTTGTCCGACTGAACCAGCCGGGCAATTACATGACTTTCATTAGTATTCCCTACGATTTGTGTCCGACCGGACGCGTCGACGTCAATAGCGGATGGAACCAGGTGACTTACAACTTAGTGAAGGAATATGAAGTCCTCAAGGACGGGCAGGCGTATTTGATTAACGATAACCTTTCCACTGACATTTATGATCCGCAAAACCCGTTTGTGAACCGCGATCCGCGATTCTATCGCGACTGCATGTTCAACGGTTTCCCGTATCAGGGAAAGATAGCCCAGTTTGGACTTGCCGAAGGAGGCGTGGCCGAACCGGAACATAACATACGCTGGGAGGGTCGGTATACGACGTATACCTACTGTATCAAGTTTGCCAATCTGGATATTGTCCTCACCGGCAGCGGTCGTAATCCGGCATCGGCAGGCGATAAGACAAATCAGAATTATCCCTACCTGCGGTATGCCGAGGTGTTGCTGAATTATGCGGAAGCCATGAACGAAGCATACGGCCCTGAGGTGGATGGTCTGGGTAATGGCCGGACAGCCCTGTGGGCGGTCAATCAGGTACGCACGCGGTCGCAGTATCCGGACAGGCCGGAATACTTGGGGCAAACGGGCGGCATGCCGCCTATGCCTACGGGAATGAGCCAGTCGGAATTTCGCGAACGGCTTCGTCGCGAACGGAGGGTGGAAATGGCGTTCGAGGAACATCGTTTCTGGGATGTGCGTCGCTGGAAGATTCCCGCAGCCGAAATGACTGATATCAAAGGGCTAATACCGATTTGGGGGCCGTCTGGCGTTCGTTACGAAATCCAGACTGTCGAAGAGAACCGTGTATTCGACGCCCGCATGATGTATCGCATGCCGATACCGCAAGCCCAGATAAACGTCAACCCGAATCTTGTTCAGAATCCCGGCTGGCTAAACAGTCCGGAAAGTTCCGAATAGGCAATTGGAGATTTTTTTACAGAAGCCCTCCCGCCGAAATCATTTCGGCGGGAGGGCTTTGTTTGTAGTGAAACTTCAAACGAAGTCGATTTGACACAGTGATTTTCCAAATTCGTGTACGGAATTTCTGATTTTTGAAACGGTTTTATGAGCAGGTTTTTTTCTGCCGGTAACATAATGACTTAACAAGCCCTGATTGATACCGGTTAATCTTGACATTCCGGCAAGCGATAAAACATTGGAGAAAGCAGCAAGAAAGGAAGCCGTGTCATATTTGAACTCAAATTCCAGTTCTGGCATTTTTTTACCTGCACTCTGATAAGTTTCTTTCATTTCATTATAGCCAATTTGAAAGTCTTCAATGGTTTCTTCTACTGTTTTTCCTTCGCCTAAAAGTCCGAAAGTAATTCTTTCATCACTGATATAGGCAGAATAGCGGCCTTTGCTGTTTTGTTCGATAATTACTGTTACTTTCATGAATATCATATATTTATGTATTATTTTTTGCTCCTGACTTTTTTAATATGTCGTTTAATGTACCTTTTGCCACTTCTTCGCTTTTATGAAAACTCATTTCAAAGAAATCGTCTGTTTCGGAATTGTACCAGACAGGATGGCGAGTCCCATCATGATGCCAACGACTTTTTGTCGTCTTTTTAAGCAACCGTTCTAATTCTGAATACTTCATGATGCGACATTGATATTTAATAAATACGCCACAAACATACATGAAAAATTTGGATTTTCCAAGCGCGTCCAATGAAAAAATTTTTGTTAATTCAAAAAGAAAATGTACATTTGCATCGTTGTTGCTGTGACAAATGGATTACACCCTGTTGTCAGTTGTCAGCTATCAGTTGTCAGTTAAGTTTATACGAACTATGAAACGATTAATATTACCAAACGGGATACAGACCTTTGAGAAGCTACGTAAAAGTCATTGCGTATATGTTGACAAGACTAAATACCTTGTCGACTTAATTGATAAAGGCAGCGTCTACTTCTTGGCCCGTCCGCGTCGCTTCGGGAAGTCGCTTACCGTTTCTACCCTTGATGCGCTGTTTTCGGGGAAAAAGGAGCTTTTTCAGGGACTTTTTGCCGAAGAGTTCCTGGCCCGCCCCGATTTTCAGCCAAGTCCGGTCATACATTTGGATATGAGCCGTATCAACACTTGCGAAGGAATAGCAGGGATAAAGGAATCACTCTTATACATAACAAAAGACTTGGCGCGAAAAATGGAAATCGAATTGTCGGACACAAAAATGATTGGTAATTTGCTGAGCGAACTCCTATCGGGAACTGCCGAAAAACACCAACAAAAAGTGGTCGTGCTTGTCGACGAGTACGACAAGCCGTATACCGATTTCGTGAACGATCGCGAGACGGCCGACATGGTTCGTAAAGTGTTGAGAGACTATTATATACAAATTAAAAGTAACGACAAATACATCCGTTTTCTATTTATCACCGGCATTTCAAAATTCGTCAAGATGGGCGTGTTTTCCACTTTAAATAACCTTGACGATATTTCCATGATGCCTGAATATGCGGAGATATGCGGCTATTCGGAGGAGGAGATCATTCGTTATTTTCCGGATTACCTAAAAGAAACAGCTGACGAGATGGAGATTTCAGTCGAAGATTTGATAGAAAGGATGCGTTATTATTACAATGGTTTTTCGTTCGACCGAAAAGCGAAGGCAAAACTTTACAATCCGTTTTCGACACTTTTGTTTTTCGGACATAAATATTTTGCCAATTACTGGATTGATAGCGGTAATCCGCAGTTCTTAACCGATTATTTGAAAGACAGGCATTTGACGGTGGAGCAATTTCGCAACATGCCTGTTTCACAGGCGTTTGCCCAAAGTCCGGGCGAAATGGAAACGACCGAACCGCACGGTTTCCTGCTTCAGAGCGGCTACCTGACGCTGCGTCCGGGCATCAGCGATGAACTCTCGCTGGATTATCCGAACACGGAAGTGCTCAATTCAATGTCGGAGTTGCTTGCCAGAAATATTATATATTAATTGATAAACAGATATTTATGAAACGTATTTTAATTTTGATGCTGCTTTTGCCGGCATCTGTTTGGGTCTATTCCCAGCAAAATGCTCCCGCGCAGGGAGCTGCGAATCCTGATGCTTCCGATCCGCAACCCACGGTTGTCACGCCGGGGAAAGTCGCCTGCAGCCAACCGACGCCCGCACCGTCGGATGCTATTGTGCTGTTCGACGGGAATGACCTGTCGCAATGGGAAAGCGTGAATGGCGGCGATGCCAAGTGGCCGGTTGCCAACGGAGTGGTTACCGTGGAAAAAAAACAGGGTAACATCCGCACGAAACAACATTTTCGCGACTTCCAGTTGCATATCGAATGGCAGTCGCCCGTGAATGTGGAAGGAACGAGCCAAAGTCGCGGCAACAGCGGTATTTTCCTGCAGGGTGTTTACGAAATACAGGTGCTCGATAGCTACCAGAATCCGACGTACTGGGGCGGACATGCCGGGAGTATCTACAAGAAAGCGGCGCCGCTTGTCAACGCAACCAACCCGCCGGGCGAATGGAACGTATACGATATTATCTATACCGCACCCACGTTCAGGAAAGATGGAACCTATCGTACGTATCCCTGTCTTACCGTTCTCCATAACGGCGTGCTTATCCAGAACAATCTGCGGATCACCGAATCGCTGAACAGTGCGGGTATTCCCGTTTCGAGAGCGCATGGCGATGGGCCTATTCTTTTGCAGGCGCATCGCGATCCGACGACGACGGAGGTTAGTTATCGGAATATTTGGGTTAGGGAGCTTTAGTAAATTAGTAATTTTTAATTACTAATTTACTAATTACTAATTACTAATTACTAATTACTAATTACTAATTACTAATTACAAATTACTAATTACTAATTACAAATTACAAATTACAAATTACAAATAGTAATAATTTAATTATGATTAACAGGAGAGAATTTATTAAATCGTCGGCGGCTTTGGCTGCGGGGATGACGGTTCCGGCATTTGCCGGAACGAAGGGGATGGCCGGTGTTGCCAGTGGGCGCGTATCGGCAAACGACAGGATCAATGTGGCTGTGATAGGCTGCAGAAGGGGGTGGAGTGATGTGCAGCCATTCTTTTCGCATCAGGATGTACGCTGTGTGGCGCTGAGCGACGTCAAGGAGGAAGTGCTGTCGGCACGGGGCGCCGATGTGGAAGCCAAACAGGGAACAAAGCCCGATCTGTATGGCGACTATCGCAAGGTGCTCGACCGCAAGGATATTGATATTGTGATTATTGCGACACCCGACCATTGGCATTGCCTGCAGTTTGTAGAGGCGTGTATGGCAGGGAAAGACGTCTACATGGAAAAACCGATTGCCAACAGTATCGCCGAATGTGAGGCGATGGTGGCTGCTACCAAAAAATACGACAAGGTCGTGGTGCAGGTCGGACAGCAACAGCGGAGCGACAAACTCTGGATCGACATGATCGCCTATTTAAAAACAGGGCAGCTGGGACGTATCGGAAGGGTACACGTCTGGGCGAATTTCAACTATGGCGCCTACGGACCTCCCGTTCCCGATTCACCCGTTCCTGCGGGGATCGATTACGACATGTGGCTGGGACCGGCGCCTGCAAGGCCTTTCAACCAGCGGCGTTTCAGCTGGCGTATGATGTGGAACTATGGCGGAGGCCTGATGACCGACTGGGGCGTTCATTTGCTGGATATGGGTCTGTGGGGTATGGACGTCAAAACTATGCCTATCAAGATATTTTCGACGGGAGGCAAGTTCCTGCGACCCGATGGCGCGCACGAGACTTTCGATACGCTGAGCGTCACCTACCAGTTTAAAGACCATATCATGACGTGGGAAAACAATGGCGGGGTGGAGACAGGCCCGTACGGCAAGACTTACGGCGTGCTGTTTCGCGGGACGAACGGAACGCTGGTGGCCGACCGCGATAACTGGAAGGTGTACCCCGAAGGCGAAAAAATACCGGTCTTCGAGGTTGTGTCCGACAAAAAAGACATGCGGAATCATGTGGATAACTTCCTCGAATGTGTGAAATCACGCAACAAGGCGACAGCCTGTCCGATAGAAAACGGCAGCCTTTGCGCCAAATATGCCCACATCGGGAATATCGGCGCACGGATGGGCGGTGCGGCGCTGGTGTACGATGAACAAACCCGTCAGTTCGACGTGCCCGAAGCCAATCAGTACCTCAAGCCGACGTATCGCAGTCCGTGGAAGTTTCCGGAATTATAAGAAGTTTCCGGATCATTAAGAAGTTTTCGGAATCATATTTTTTTTTATAAATCAATCAAAATGAAAAAATTAATCATTTGTATTTTAGTATGTCTGCCGGTATGCCTGTCGTCAGCACAGGACAACACCCTGACACGGAAAGAGAAAAAAGCGGGATGGATTTTGCTGTTCGACGGCAAGACACTGGACGGATGGCGGGCGGCAGGCGAAGCCGAGTTGCCGGCTACTGCCGGATGGAGCGTCGAGGACAACTGCCTGAAAGCGGAATGGAACAAGTCGGGGAGTAACAAAAATATCGTCACAAAAGGCGAGTTTGCCGATTTTGAGATTTACATGGAGTGGAAGCTTGCCCCTGCCGCCAATAGCGGGATCATCTATCACTATGGCGACAAGTTTACGAAAGCACCCCCGTGTAGCGGCCCCGAATATCAGATCATCGACGATCTGGGGTGGCCTGTCCCGCTGACGGAAGACCATTTTACAGGCGTCGACTACGAACTGCATACCGTCGTCACGAATAAAGAACTGAAACCTGTCGGCGAATGGAACTCGTCGAAGATTGTCTTCAAGAAAGGACATGTGGAGCATTGGCTGAACGGCAAAAAAATACTCGAGTTTGAGGCCTGGACGCCCGACTGGTATGAGCGGTTAGCAAAAACTCGCTACGGCCAGTCGGCCTGTTACGGCGAAAACCGTAGCGGGGCGTTCATGCTTCAGAATTATCGCGACTGCAAACTTTGGTTTAAAAATATCAAGGTGAAGCCGATTAAATGATTGATTAATTGGAAATTAATCAATCATTTCGTCATTGCGAGCTTGCGAAGCAATCCAGTGAAAAACAAGGAATTATAGTGCTTTCTGGATTGCTTCGTGCCTCGCAATGACGGGCGACTTAAATATTATTATTTATATTAATTATCATCATTAAACATTATTATTATGAAGGAAGACAGGAGAGAATTTATTAAGAAAGTGGTGGGAGGCGGATTGGCAACGGCGGCTTTTCCCCATATTATCTTTGGGAAGGAATCTGTTCGGGCTAATCGTCAGGCAACCTATCCGGTGCAAGACGCGAAGTCGGTTCGCATTGCGCTAATCGGTAAAGGCAGTCAGGGATCGAGCGATACCCGTCAGGCATTGCGCTCGCCGGGCGTAAAGTTAGTAGCCGTTTGCGATCTGTATGATGCGCGCCTGGCAGCTGCGAAAAAAGAGTGGGGCGACGATGTCGCCGTGACGCGTGAGTACAAGGATATACTGTCGCGCAACGACGTGGATGCCGTCATCATTGGCACATCTGACCACTGGCATCAAAAGATCAGCATCGAAGCAATGAAAGCCGGGAAGCATGTGTATTGCGAGAAGCCGGTCATCCATAAGATTCACGAAGCCAAAGACCTGATCAAGGCGCAGGCCGAAACGAAGCAGATCTTTCAGGGCGGGAGTCAGGGCATGGCTTCGATGGGCAACCGAAAAGCTAAACAGCTGGTGCAAAGCGGCGCGATAGGCAAGGTCAATTTTGTGGAAGCGGCTTTCACTTCCGGGCCGCGCCGCCCGTGCAACGCGCCCGACGGCGTTTCGTCGGCTGACATCTGGTGGGAGCGCTACGTGATGAACGCCAAGACGCCTTTTGCGCCTGAACGCTTTTTCTGCTGGCGACACTGGAAAGACTACGGGACTGGTCTGGCAGGCGACCTGTTCGTGCATGTGCTATCGAGCCTGCACTATATCACCGGCGCTACCGGCCCCGAAAAAGTGTACACCACAGGCGACGTGGATGGCGTCGGCGACACGCCTTACATCATGTTGGGGTATTTCGACTATCCCGACAGGAACGGCATCGGCGCTTTCAAGGTGGCATTGACTGCCAACAATGCCGATGGCGTAACCAAAAAGTGGGGAAGCACCGATTTCACCGTTGTGGGCAATGAGGGAACGCTGAAAGTCGAATGGGACAAAGTCACGCTGAAGAAGAACCGGAAAGTATCGGCTGCCGATTTTGGCGGACTGACGGCTATCGGCAAGGAGATCGACCGACCGGCGCAAATCAGCGATAACGAACTCCTGTTTGAGGAGAAAGGCTATAATAACTGTCATTTCGACCATGTCAGCCGTTTTATCGAAGCCATTCGCAACCGGTCGCAGGTCGAGGCCGACGTCCATTTTGCCGTGCAGACGGCAGCGCCCGCCATCCTGTGCTTTGAAAGTTATCTTTCGGGAAAACCGGTTTTTTGGGATGCAGACAGGCTGATTACCAAAAAATCGAAATAGGAAAATGAAAGATGCGTTGCTTTTCCTTCTTTTTGCACTTGTTCTCTCCTGTGGCTCGCCGAATGTCGACCGGATTGACTTGGCAGGGAAATGGCAGGTAGCGCTCGACAGCCTTGATACGGGCGTGGCCGAGAACTGGTTCGGGAAGACGTTCGATGACCCTATCACACTTCCGGGAACACTTTGCGATGCCGGATACGGAAAACCGTGCAGCCTGAAACCCTGCATGGAATACGAGACGTTCGTGCACCTCAGGCAGAAGTACGAATATATCGGTGTTGCATGGTACACCCGAACGGTCGACATCCCTGCCGCCTGGGCGGATAAACGTATTATCCTGCATTTGGAAAGGGTGCTGTGGAACTCGCAGGTATGGATTGACGGCCAGAAAGCGGAACACGAGAACGAAAGCCTGTCGACGCCGCACTGTTTTGACCTCTCGCGGCTTCTTACGCCCGGCAGGCGCCGTATCACTATCCGGATCGACAACCGTAAACAGCACGACATCACCTATCTAAGGTTGAACGACATCGTTCCCAGGTATTTGGCGCACGCATACACGAACGATACACAAACCGTGTGGAACGGCATCGTTGGCGAAATAGCGCTCGTGGCTGTTGACAAGGCATCTATCAAAAACGTCGTGCTGACGCCCGATGTGGATGCTTCGAAGGTTGGCGTGCAACTGGAACTGGAAGGCGTTACCGGAAGCCGGCAGGGCAAGGTCACTTTTAGCGTGAAGGAAAAAGACGGCGCGGCATTGCCGGTTATGGAAATGGATGTAAGCGGCAGCTTGTGTTCGTTCGACTACCCGATGGAACATCCGAAACTGTGGGACGAGTTCAATCCACACCTCTATGAAGTTGACGTTGAGCTGAAGACAGACCGTGATGTCGACAGGAAACAGACCGTTTTCGGAATGCGAAAACTCGGCACACAGCAGTCGATGCTCCACATCAACGGTCGCCGGATGTTTCTACGCGGAACGCTGGAGTGTTGTATCTTTCCGCTGAAAGGGTATCCGCCAACGGAAAAGGCGGAATGGCAGAAACTGTATGGCGCTGCCCGCGACTATGGCTTGAACCACATACGCTTCCATTCATGGTGCCCTCCAAAGGCTGCTTTTGAGGTTGCCGACGAGATGGGTATTTACCTTCAGGTGGAACTTCCGCTTTGGGTACACAACGTGGGCAGTGACCGCAAGACGGTCGATTTCCTTTTGGACGAAGCCGACAGGATCATGAAAACGTACGGCAATCATCCCTCTTTCTGCTTCTGGTGTCTGGGTAATGAACTGGGCGGCGATTTCACGGTGCTCGACCGTATCCTGCTGTCGGTGAAAGACAGGGACAGCCGTCGCTTGTACGCAACCACTACCACCTTCGGGAGGGAACGCAGCGCCTGGCCGGAAGTCAGTGATGATTTTTGGGTGACTCACCAGACAAAAAAAGGCGTGGTACGCGGGCAACGCATCTACGATACCCAGCCTGTCAGTTTTCAACTTGATTACCGCGCCTCGATCGACAGCATGCCCGTGCCGGTCATCAGCCATGAAATAGGCCAATACAGCGTATTTCCCAACCTGAATGAAATCGGCAAATACACGGGCAACTTGCTTCCCCTTAATTTTATGGCCGTCAAAGACGACCTTGAAAAGAAAGGGCGGTTGATGGACGCCGGCGCCTATACCGAAGCCAGCGGCAAGCTGGCAGCCATCCTGTACAAGGAAGAGATAGAGCGCGCACTGAAAACACCCGGTTTCAGCGGGTTCCAGTTGCTCGACCTGCATGATTTCCCCGGACAGGGAACGGCGCTGGTGGGTCTGATTGATGCTTTCTGGGAAAGCAAGGGGATCATCGCACCCGACGAGTTCAGGCAATTCTGCGCGCCGGTTGTCCCATTGGTGCGTTTTGCCAAAGCTACCTACACGAGCGGCGAGACATTGACGGTCGCAGCCGAGGTGGCCAATTTCGGCGACCGGCAACTGACGGATATCACCCCAGCATGGAAACTTACCGATTCAAAGGGGCGCCTGTTTGCGCAGGGAACGTTACCCCGACAGGATGTTGCCATTGGCAATGCCCTGCCTTTGGGCGAATTTTCCGTTTCCCTGTCAGGTATCAGCGAAGCCGACAAGCTAACCCTTACCGTCTCACTTCAGGAAGTAGCCTGTCAGAACTCATGGGACGTATGGGTATACCCTGCGCAGTTATCCATTCCCGCATCCAAAGAGGTGGTGGTTACCCGCGATTTTGAAGTGGCACGGCAGGCTTTACAGCAGGGAAGGAAAGTATTGCTGAACCCTGCGGCAGACAATACCCAAGGGCTCGACGGCAAGTTTGTCCCGGTATTTTGGAGTCCGGTATACTTTCCCAACCAGCCCGGAACGATGGGTATCCTTTGCGACCCGGCACACCCTGCCTTGCGGGATTTTCCGACTGACAGCCACTCGAACTGGCAATGGTGGGATATTTGCAAAAGCGGAAAAACACTGGTGCTTGATTCGCTGAACGACGTTCGGCCAATCGTCAGGATGATAGACAACTTTTACAGAAACCGGAACCTGGGACTTATTTTTGAGGCCAAAGTAGGGAACGGTAAACTTTTAGTTTGCAGTCCTGACATCCACAGCGAAATCGAAAACCGCCCGGTAGCACGGCAGTTGCGGTATTCGTTGTTGCGGTATATGGACGCTGATGCGTTCGATCCCGTGCAAAGTTATACGTTTGCGCAGGTTGAAAACACATCATCCATAAAATAAATAACTGTCTGCAAGCGTTATGAAGATCGTAAAAAACATGCAGCATCAACCACTCGCTGCCTTTGTCGAAACAGTTCATTTTCAATTTGAAAAGACTGGGACGGTGATTTACAAACAAAGAAATGAAATCCGTGTTTTGGATGTCAACGGTTATGCAATCAACGTGAAAAGATTTAAAGTGCCTCATCTGCTAAACCGGATTGTTTATACATTTTTCCGGTCGTCGAAAGCGCAACGTTCTTATCAATATGCGTTCAGGCTCAAAGATATGGGTATTGAAACACCTGAACCGGTTGCTTATATCCTCACGAAGCGGCACGGACTGCTACATTACAGTTATTATGTAAGCCGACAGGCAGACTGCAATCGAAACCTGTATGAATTTGGCAAAGGAGGCGTTGCGGGGCGCGAGTATCTTTTAGACGCCTTTGCCGCTTTCACGGCGGAACTGCACGAAAAAGGCGTCTATCATAAAGATTTCTCGCCCGGAAACATACTTGTCAAAGAAGAAAACGGCGAAGTCGGATTTTGCCTTGTTGATTTAAACCGGATGCGGTTCGGAAAAGTTTCTGTTTTGCGGGGATGCGCCAACTTTGCACGGTTATGGGGGCAGAAGTCTTTTTTTGAGTATGTTATACGGAAATATGCACAAATTCGCCATGCAGACCCGGAGCAATGCCTGAAGATAGCGTTAAAGGAAAGAAGAAAGTACTGGAAAAGATATGCCCGAAAACGTCAATTGCCATTTGAACTGTAACTTTTCAAATGAAATTCGGTTTTCGGAGAAAATAATTATTATCTTTGCCCTCAAATTTTAATACTTATAAAAATGGAAGCAAAGCTAACCGGAATGGATTCAAAGCAAGTAATGATTGAAAAGCCGGATCAAAAAATGATCTGGGCCAATCTTTTGCATTTGAGTTATAATATGTGGAACGATCATATCCCGTTGGAATACAGGGATGCAGACTGTAACTGTACAAAATGCAAGCCCGAAACGACATCATGGGCGAATGGCTACCGGCCTGATCTTACATTCGACGAAACGGTGTGGAACACCCTGCTGAAAGACATGGCGGCAGCGGGCATGAACATGGTGGTGATCGACTTAGGCGATGGCGTACGGTATGATAGCCACCCTGAGATTGCTGTCAGAAACGCCTGGACGCCCGAAAAGTTAAGAACGGAACTGGCGAAAATGCGAAAACTTGGCATCGAGCCGATACCAAAAATGAATTTTGCCGCCACGCATCAGGCTTGGCTGGGCGAATATTCCCGGATGGTATCCACAAAAAAGTATTATGAAGTATGCAGCGACCTGATTCGGGAGGTGATTGATCTTTTCGATACGCCCCGTTTTTTCCATTTGGGGATGGACGAGGAAGATGCCGACAACCAGCGAACGCATGATTTTGTGGTGATTCGCCAGAACGACCTTTGGTGGGGCGACCTGTATTTTCTGATTGGCGAAGTGGAGAAGAAGAATGTCCGTTCCTGGATTTGGTCGGATTATGCTTGGCATCACCCGGATGTTTTTTTCAAAAAAATGCCCAAGTCGGTTTTGCAGAGTAACTGGTACTACGGAAGCTCCTTCGATCTGGATAAACTAAGCGAAACATCCGGCTATTTCGGTGCCTCTGCCAGAACGTATGTCGAACTGTACAACAACTTAGAGGCGCATGGCTACGACCAGATACCTGCAGGCAGCAACTGGTCGAACGACACCAACATGGAGTCGACCGTCGACTATTGCAGGAAAGCAATCGATAAAACCAGGCTGCTTGGTTTTATGACGGCGCCCTGGGTACCAACCCTGCCGACCTGCCTCGAACGGCATCAGGAAGCAGTCAGGCAGGTGGGAAGGGCGATTAAAAAATAAATTTACTTTGCATTGTCAAAACACAATCATAATTTCAGGACATGCACATAGCCAATCCCATATACGACGTAGTCTTCAAGTACATGCTCGAAGACAACAAGGTAGCAAAGCTCTTTCTGTCCGCCATTATTGGCGAGACGATTGAGGAGCTGGCGTTTAGCGCGCAGGAACATACGGTGGAAATCAAGCCCTCACCAGAGAAAAATGTGCCGCTGACGGTTTGCCGGCTCGACTTTTCCGCGAAGATAAAGACCGAGAACGGTTTCAAGACCGTGATTATTGAGCTTCAGAAAGCGAAATACTTAGCCGACCTGATGCGGTTCAGACGGTATCTGGGGATTCATTACCAAAGCGAAGATAACACTTACGGCGACAAACAGGATAGGGCGCGGCAAATCTTCTGCATC
>Ga0082212_10000533_pt1 | contig 54762 bp, 59 predicted proteins | sample TergutNt197P3_FD_71548 | JGI IMG/M metagenome (GOLD analysis project Ga0082212, IMG submission 71548) | Neocapritermes taracua P3 segment gut microbial communities from Petit-Saut dam, French Guiana - Nt197 P3 | ecosystem: Host-associated > Arthropoda: Insects > Digestive system > Gut ...
CCAGTCTATATAGTCATTGGCTTTTATTATTACTTTGATGGTTTTACTTGCCACTAAACAGCCTCCCTAAACAGATCGCCTTGTTTGTTAGCTTCCCTCACTCTTAAACAGGCGGCGTTAAAATAATCTTGATCTATCTCACTGGCGGTTAAATTGAAACCTAGCTCGTTACAAGCGATAGCAATAGAACCGCTGCCAAAATGAGTGTCAAGTATTTTGTCATTAGGTTTTGCGTATTTTGATAAAAGCCATTTGTAGAGGGCTACTGGTTTTTGGGTGGGATGGATTTTTACTCCCTCTTTGTTTAGAAAACCTCTATCGGTATACATAAAACATCGGCTCGGTGTATCAAATGACGTCCATGCGAATTCACCGTCTGAATAGTTTGGTATAAAATTATACTTATACCAAAAAATCATGTTGTTAGTATTTTGCAAATACTGTATAAAGTTGTTAGCGCCCCAGATTATTTGATTTTGTGAAACCCTAAACAGTTCGGTAAAATAATTTTGTTCGGGTTTGTATCCAAAATGTTTCATTTTCCCCATTGACCGCATTGACTGGGTCGGCTGGTTTTTATCACGATAGGGCGGATCAACAATTGCAAGGTCAAAGTGTTTATCAGGGTATTGTGCCATTAAGTCCATGCAGTCGCAGTTGTAGAGGGTTGAATAGCCGATCTGCTCTTTAATCACTCTTTATACCTTGTTTTCCATTGTGGTAGAGGATAACAAATTGAGGGGATTAAACAATATTTACGCTGTTGCTATATCTTGCCATTCATAATCAGGGCTTGCCTCTATCCATCTGCCATCATCATCTTTGACTTCTATCTTCGCTTGTCTCATTGCGTTTTCAACTTTTTGATCAATATCGTCAAGATCACCGGCTCGCTTTGCAGTTTCAAGTTTTAGCCAGTTTTGAAATTTCTGGCTTTTAACTAATCGGGTAAAAGCCCGTTCCCTGTTGGCTTTTTGATGTCTCTCTTCTTGACACGTTGCCAATGCACCACTTTTTGGATGTCGAATGCGGCAAGCCATTTCACGCTTATTTCTGTTTTGACCGCCGTTGCCTGTACCGTTGTAATACTCAACAATAAAATCGCCATTATCTTTTGACAGAGAAAACAGTAATTTCTTTTCGGCGCTTTTACTCATATTTCTATCCTGCCATTATTTATTTACTATCTCCAGTAGTATATCAGCATGACAATTATATGGCGTTCCATCCTTATTAGTCAATGGACACCAGCAGGCAAGGTCTTTGCCTTTTAATTCGTTAAGAACATTGCGCCCTTTTCTTGGTATTTCATTCAGTGAAGAAATATTGCGCCCTGCTAAATTTATAAGCATATCAAGCGAACCTTTTCCACCTACCAAAAACCATTCATCCATTGTTTTATCTTTAATAGGCCATTCGGATATTGCTTCTTTATATTTTTCTACAGCATCATCGCCCGTGAACGGATTACCCCATTTTGTCGGCCTACCAACATAAACTGCGTTTTCCGGCATTTTCCAGCCCTTTGTCCGTTTGCGCTGAATTCGTTTAGGCACTTTCTACCTCCATATATTTCTCCCCACACTCTTTCTCTTGCTTACAACCCCAGCAGGGTCTGTCCTGCATAGATAGGGAGTAATCAATCGTGTTTCCTAATGTACAAATCTTTTTCTTGCCTTCAATTACCCAGTTGAATTGGCTGATTATCTCTGCCAGTGGTATGTCTTTCAGCTCTTCTAATATCTCTACCCGTGGTTCTTTATGAGTCTTGGTAGAGGGGCAGTATACAGCGTTGATCTTTTGGCAGAATTGGATGTCGTAATTTTTGCCATTTCTGGTAAGGTTCAAGTGGGTGGCTTTTAGTATTCTGGTTCCATCGGGTTTGAGTTTGACCATTGTTACGTTATCTTGTTGGTAAAAATCGTCAAAGCCCTTGAGGTGTTTGAGGGTGGTTGCCAGAGCGCCGGTGGGGGCTTGGTGGCGGAGGTAGGCGGTGATTTTGTCGTACTGGTTAGTCATTTATTTTTTTGCTTAATAGTCGAAGTGATATAGAATTTATTAAGTCTGGTTCAATTGTCAATGCACAAATATCAACATAATAAGATTTTCCAGAACCTTGTTCTTTTACTTTAACAAGATGAAATATTTCCCATACCCTTTCCACTATTACCTCTCTTTGCATAAAATAACGTTTCTCCCCTTTTAAGAGTTTTATTTGATCCATTTTCTACCTTCCCATTTTCCCATCTCCCCTCAAATCTTTGACTTAAAATTGTTACATACATAATTAAAATGTATATATTTTGCTTTTGTTTCTTTTGAGAGTATTTCACAAATACAGTTATCATAATGTTTGAAGCACTGGCAATAATCATGGGCTAAGTATCCGCTTTTTCTGTATCCGTTCTTTTCTTCCCATTCTTTACGTTTCATTGCTTGACTCCTCTTTGGCTTTCCCATTCAAACCTAACAACTACCGGACGCAACCTGTCAATAACCGCTGTACTGTAAATCTCGGTAAATTCTTGTGTTGAAAGGTTAGTGATAATTGTGGTGTTTAAGACATTATTCCAACGGCGATCAATGATGTCAAAAAATAAATTGTTTTCAAAGTCGCTGAATTTCTGCCTGCCTATTTCGTCAATTATTAAAAGTTTTCGGTTGCCGTAAAAATCAAGTGTTTCTGTTTCTCTCTGAAAATCTGTCCTAACTTCACGGAAAATATCAGATAGTCTCCGGTAAGTCGCTCCGTCTTTTGCTAAACACATCGCAAGGTGTGTTTTGCCAGTGCCATTTTTTCCGGTAAAGAATAGGTTTTTATCCCATGCCTGTTTTGCAGCACTCAGGGCTGATTTTTTATCGGGTGTGTCGGCGATCCAGTTTTCCCATGTGGATTCGTAATATTTTGGAGTTACACCTCGATATTTCCACTCTTTAAGTTCTTGTATTTTCCATTCCGCTATTTGTTGCAGTTCAATTTCTTGTAATTCTTCAGCGGTTGGTTCATGTACTCTTAAAGCCATTCTTTCCAGTGTTTCTTGTAATAAACGATTCATACTGCCTCAAATAAAATTTCTTTTTCCGCTGCTAATGGTTTGATCTTTTCAAACGCCCGCACATACTCTCTTTTTATCTCAAAGCCGAAACTTTTGCGCCCTAACTGTTCGGCAGCAATTAAAGTTGATCCGCTTCCGGCGCATGGGTCAATTACTACATCGCCAGGGTCAGTAAAAGTATCAATTAAGAATTTAAGCAATCTAATCGGCTTTTGGGTTGGGTGTATTTTTGGAATTTCATTGTCTCTTTCCATGGGGATACAGTTAAAAACCATTCGACCGTGATTTCTGAATTTTGGCAGTTTGTCTCTGTAAAATAATATGGCGTATTCGCAATTGCCTACTATCCGCATATTCGCTTTTAAGACTTGCGGTGAATAATTTTTATAAAATATCAAGTTAATATAATTTTTGAAGTTATGTTTTTTTGCCTCGTCTATTAGCGTCCACTGTTGATCAAAAGCGCAAAATACAATCATACATCCAGCCGATCCTGTTTCTTTTGGCTCAGGTTTTACTAACCTATTGCAAAAGTGGAAGTATTCAGGTATCTTAAAGTCCTTGTCGGTATCAAAAAATTGTTTTCCGGCTAATTTTGATTGACCGTTTTCCAAGTCGCCGTTTTCATACCATTGTGGATTACTTGCGTATGCGTTATTGCCAACATTGTACGGAATATCGGCTATAACTAATTGCGCTTTTGGTATGTTATAGCGTTTGTAATTTTGAAAATGGTCATGTATCAATTGCACAAAATCACCAGATAAAATACTTTTTAACCAGCAAAAGGATAATAGCAATGCCGCAGAGTAAAAAAGTAAATACCTGTACTTTTTCAATTGCTTTCATTGCTTTACACCCTGTAATTAACCTTTAACACTTTGGAATATTTATTAAACATTCCCCCTTGGTATTCCGCCCAATCATGTATAAACATTTCCCTGGTTATTAACTTTGTAGCAAGCTGCCGCAAAAGCGGATACAAATACATCCTGTAATATTCTCTGTTCATGATTCCCCTCCCAAAAATTATTTTAAAATGGCGGCGGTTTTAGATATTCTTCCAGTGTCCAAACAGATATTCCCGTTTCCCGTGCTACTAATTGTTCTGTTATTGTTCTCCAAGAAGTATACGAACCAATAGACGGCAGAACAATGACGCAATCACATTCAAGCATTATTTTTAATGCGCGCTTTAAACTATCTGTTAATTTTGCAGGTGAATATATCTCATAATGCGGATACTTCTCTTTAAGTATTTTTTCGGCTTGATCAAAATGTAACCGATAATCAGGGTCATTTTTTATAGGCCCACTTAAATATATTTTCATAATCCCCTCTACAAAGACACAGCGATCCATCCAAACATAGGTCTGGATTTTTTCACATTACAATTTCTTTTAGGATTAGCAGGCAGCCGGAACATACTCTGCTAACTTGCCTAAAACTTTACGGGAACGGCAGGAATCGAACCCGCTCCACTACTATTCAGTTACCGGTTTATGCAACCATTACACCACGTCCCCAATTGCCCTTAATTGTGTAAGGGCATACACCCATCCATGGAGGATTAAAATGCTTCAAAGCATTGTTAAACCAAATTTTCTTTTAGCCCTTGTCCTTTTACACGCCAGGGCAGCTTAAACTCTTTCCGTGCTTTTGTTGCCGGAAATTCAAACCTGTAATTTACTCCTTTTTCTGTATAAGTACATATAACGTCTTTAACGTCCATGTATTGATATGGTTTTTTAGTTTTCATTTAATTTTCCTTTCCAATGCCACCAACACTTTGCCTAAAGATATTTCAATCATGCTGCCGCCCCAATAAAACCAAGAGAAACACTTGGCATATCACCATGAGTTTTTATAATTCTGTCAATGTTTACTTTTGCTTTTCTTGCAAGCGATTTAGAAAAAAACCAATATTCATACGCTGTACAAATAGGGTTATTTATTTTTTTTGCCCTGGGTTTCTTCGCAAACTCTTTGGGGATTATCCCGCTCTTAATCGATCTATCTTTGTAAAATTCGTACCATAAGCCATAGTAAGTTACCTTCACTTTTGCCCCCCTTAAAACAAAAGGCTTTTAAATAGCCATCCACCCCCGCCGAGGTTTCAGGCTACTTAAAAGCCCTTATTACCCTACGGCGGTTAGGGTCATTGGGGTTTGCAAATTTTCGATATTGCACCCCTACAAAACTGTGCCTTTTTTTGTACCTCAAGGGCGCTAAAAAGGCGCTATTTCTTTGTGGGGTAAAGACTTGTGGCCAGACTTATCATATACCGTATATGCCAGGCTCAGCGGTAAATTGGAATTTACTTAAACACTTCCTTTAAAGGCCGGCCTGCCCACTTCGGATGTGGTTCCAAACCCATTATTGCTGCCATGGTTGGGGCAATATCGCAAATTGAAAGCGGAGAAGGAATGGTGTAACCGCTTTTTATACCCCTGCCATAAATGATTATGGGGATTTGCCGGTGTTTTTTAAAATTTTGTCCATGTCCCCTGAAGTTTCCTCCGTGATCTGCTGAAAGTACGAATACTGTGCTATCGTAAATGCCTGCGTCTTTTACAGCTTGTTCGATTATTGCAATTAAATTATTCAATTCGGTTAGTTTGGCATAATACGCTTTGGAACCCCAGCCTTTACTATGGCCGATGTGGTCTGGCTCATCAAACACCACAGCGGTAAAAGCAGGTTTTTTTTCAATTATAAATGCGGCTATTTTCCGGGCTGAATTAATATTGGAGTTGATTTTAATTTTTTCTGCTTTTTCATCCGGACAAACCTTCCCAAGCACATCCCAATCATGGAAAAAGACATTGGTCATCTTACTGTTTTGTACAAGGGTAAAAATTGAAGGAAAATTCATGATATCTGATACATTGTTACTGGTTTCGCCATTGCGTTTTTCTGGCGGTGTTCCGCAAAACAAGGTAGACCAATTTGGCCAGCTTATGCTGGGCATAATGCATCGCATATCCAGGCTTGAAGCACCGCCGGCTACCATTCGTTTTACCGTTGGCATATCCGCCTTTGATACAAAAGCGCCGCCCCATCCATCAAGGCCGATAAAAACAATATGCTCTGCCGGAATTGTTATTTTCCTTAAACTATCAACTTGAGATGATACATCCGTTTTCGGATTACCGGTACAAGTTGCTGCAAAAAACAAAACACCCAGATAAATCTTCAGAATTCGGGAATTGCGCTTTAGAAGAGTTCTTTTTAAAAACGGCGGTTTTTTCCGGAAAACCATAGCGCTATTTTAATTTTTTTTCCCAAACCCTAAAAGATAGGTTTCAAAGGAATTGCTTCGGCAGGATTTAGGTTTGAAACTTTTTGTACTGTTAAAGCATTCCCGCAGGTATTTTAGTAAATCAACCGTATCCCCCCCCTGAAATACTTTTATTACCAGGTTGCCGCCGGGAATAAGACAGTTTTTTGCAAAGGAAAAAACTTCTTCTGCAAGTGATATGGATCGCTGAGTATCCACAATTCTGGATCCGGTTGTAGGTGGCGCCGCATCGCTAATAATTGTGTTGTAAGGTCCGCGATGGATTAATTCTTCCTGTACCGGGCCATGCGTAAAATCACCCTGAATAAAAGAAAAATTTTCACAGTAAGAAAAATCATTATTGTTTGATAAAAGCTGAAGATCCACTGCTGTTAGAATTAAATTTCCATGATTATTACTGGTCATTCCATACTGGCGCAGGACATAAAGGCTCCAGCTTCCCGGAGCAGCTCCAATATCCAAAACCCGAAAGTCAGTTTGTTTGGCATGTTTAAAAAAATGAAATTTTTCGTCGATTTCTTTGAGTTTATAAACTGAACGGGCCGGGTAAGCTTCCTTTTTTGCTTTTAAAGACCAAAAATCTGGTTTTTCATATAATGTCATGATACTATTTAAATTATGGAAAAAGAGTATATAACAGAGTTCGAAAAAATAGAAGCGGTCCTTAGGGAATTTCTTCCTGCTGTTCCCGGAGAAGCATGGTATAGCAAGGTGTTTCCAAGGCTGGACATAAAGCCTGAGTTAACAGAATCACTGCTGGATCCGGGGAGGGATCTTTTTAGCCGGGGGGGTAAACGCTGGCGGCCTATGTTGGCTCATTTGGTATGTAGGGCTTTAGGCGGAGGTGATGCGGCTCTGCCCTTGCTTCCTTTAGTAGAATATTCTCACACTGGCAGTCTTATTCATGATGATCTGGAGGACAATTCGGGCCAGCGCCGGGGTAAACCGGCGGTTCACCTGATCTACGGCAACGATACGGCGATTAATGCCGGAGCTTTTTTGTATTTTCTGCCCCTTACTGCATTGGAGCAATGGAATACAGAGGCTGAAGACCGGAACCGTATTTGGCAGCTTTGGGCAGAACACCTGCGTTTTCTTCACTTGGGGCAGTCCATGGATATTGCCTGGCACCGGGATTCTGCCTATTTTCCTTCTCTGGAGGATTATACATTAATGACCAGCCTTAAAACCGGCTGCCTTGCTCATTTTGCAGCCTTGTTGGGGGCAGAGACAGCTCGGATCTCTTTAAAAAACCTTCCCCCCCAAAAACCAGGCTATGAAATAAATGAAGGGCTTTTGGCTTCCTTGGGAGCGGCAGCGCAAAAACTGGGAGTGGGTTTCCAGATTTTGGACGATGTAAAAGATCTAGTTTCCGGTATAAAGGGAAAAGAACGGGGCGATGATGTGGTTGAGGGCAAAAAAAGCCTCCCGGTATTGCTTTTTATACAAACAGATACAAAGGAACGAACCGCTTTTGTTCAGCACTGTTTTAAGGCTGCCGGGGAAGGGGGAGTTGATGTACCGGAAGTCGAGGAATTTATTATCGCTCTTACTGAAGCAGGGGCATTGGAGGAAGCTCAAAAACAGGGCAGAAATCTTATTTCCGAAGCAGGGAATGCTTTTTCGGTTCTGCCGGCAGTGGATAAAGAAGCAGGCCGTCTGTTGACAAACTTAACAGAGCTTTTGCAGTAATTTTCATGCTTGAAGCTGAAATTTGGGGTGTTGCCGAAACCGGTGATGGTTTTATGATCTTTATAAAACCCCATTCATCTGAATATTCTGTCCCGATTTTTATTGGCCAGCTTGAAGCTCAGGCTATACTCATTGGCTTTGGGGGAATCAGCATATCCCGTCCGCTTACAGCCGATCTGCTTCAAAATTTTGTTAAAGAAGCAAATTTTGAACTTCTCCGGATGGAGATAACTGACCTAAAAGAGAATACCTTCTTTGGTTCTCTTGTCTTTAAAAAACCCACTGGTGAAGAGTTCATTATTGATTCCCGGCCTTCTGATGCTTTGGCTTTGGCTGTACGTTGTAAAAGCCCTATTTTTATTGATGAAAAAGTAGTAGAAACGGCCGGAATTATAACTGAAGATTTGACAACAGGAAAGGAACAGACAGCCAGAAGAGCTCTTTTACAAAATGAACTGGAAGAAGCAATTGCTGTGGAAAATTATGAGCGGGCAGCAGAAATACGGGATATTTTAAAATCACTGGAAAAGTGAATTTTACTTGTATAATGCAAGATTCATTTAGAGTAATTGAGCTTATTCCAAAGCTTTGTCAGCTTTTAAATTGGCATAATTAGTGTTTTCCAAAAAAATTCTTTAAATTTCCCAAAAAAGTTGTTTTTTTTGGAAAAAGTTGTACAGTTTTCTTAAGTACAATCGCTAAAGTACTTCCCATTTTTAAAACATTGGTATATATTTTAATGAATTCTATGCCGAAATATGAACAATGGGGGAAAAAAATTGTTCAAGCGGATGAGGTATGCTGGTTGTTTTTAGGAAATTTGCTGTAACCAAGGCAAATGTTAAAGTTTTAACGGCTCTTTTAGTACTTTTTTTAGCATTTTTTATTCTTGCTGCACAAGGAAAAGGAGCAAAAACAGACTCCAATCAAGACATTGGGGAAAGTATGGGCGGCCGGGAAAGCGCCGTTGAAGAAGTTGAAGTTGTTGCTTTAGAGACATCAGGTGTATCGGAACCGGAAGATCTAGCCCAATCCCAGCCCAGGATGCTGCTTTTTTCGTCCTACACCGTACAGCAGGGTGAAGTTTTGGGGGAAATAGCCAAGAAATTTGGTCTTTCCATCAGTACACTTGTTTCGGTAAATGATATAAAAAATACCCGGACCGTCCCGGTTGGCAAAGTTCTTCGGATTCCGAACCAGGATGGTGTTTTCTATAAGATCAAATCAGGCGATACATTAACCATTATTGCAGGAAAACACAAGGCGGATGCTGCGGAAATAACAGCCGCCAACGAACTTTTTTCAGATAAAATTAATCCCAATAGCAGCCTTTTTATTCCCGGCGCTTCTGCTCCCTGGGAAGAAGCTCCTCCTGTTGTTATTGCTGTTGTTGCTCCCCGGCCTCAGGTTATTGTATCAGGAAATATTTTTGACTGGCCTGTTCGAGGCCGAATTACTTCCGGTTACGGTTATCGTCGCAGTCCCTTTGGCCGCGGTCTCCATGACGGATTGGATATTGGCGCTCCCATGGGCACACCTGTAAGAGCAGCAATGGCCGGCAGGGTTGAGTCGGTAGGCTACGATAATGTTTACGGCAATTTTATAATTATTCGCCATACCGAAGGTTATAAAACCCTTTATGGCCACCTGGAATCGTATGAAGCCAGGAGCGGCGCTTATGTAGATACCGATACGGTTATTGGGTATGTGGGAAACACTGGGCAAAGCACCGGCCCTCACCTTCACTTTACCGTATATAAAGACGGTTCGTCGGTTAATCCCAGAGCTGTTTTAAAACCCTGAGTCCAAAACTCTGATAGTTTTAGAATAAGCTCAACTCGCTTAAGTATATTGTTTTACCAGTTCTTTTCCCTGCAGTACCCGAAGCACACCGCTGGCCAAAGCAAGCATTTCGTCTTCGCCGGGGAATACATACACCGGAGCAAGTTTGTCTACCCGCTGTTTGATTGCCCCGGTAAACCGGGTAGAGTAGGCGAGTCCGCCTGTCAGGATAATCGCATCCATTAGGCCTTCCAAAACGGCAGACATGGCGCCGATTTCTTTGGAAACCTGGTAAGCCATGGAATCCATAACAAGAGCGGCAAATTCATCACCTTCGTTGATCATCTTTTGAACTTCTAGCAGATCGGTAGTGCCGAGATATGCTTTTATTCCGCCGTTTTTTGCTACCTTGTCAATCATTTCCTGTTCGGTATATTCACCCGAAAAACACATGTGAATAATCGGGATTGCCGGAATGGCGCCGGTTCGTTCCGGGGTAAATGGCCCTTCTCCGTCTATGCCGTCGTTTACATCAATTACCCTGCCATAACGATGGGCACCAATGGTAATGCCGCCGCCCAGATGGGCAACAATAAATCTGCAATTTTCGTAGAGTTTACCCATTTCCGCAGCAAGACGGCGGGCTATGGCTTTTTGATTAAGAGCATGAAAAATGCTGGATCGTTCAACACCGGGCATACCGCTCAGCTTTGCATAACGGTCCATTTCGTCCACAACAATTGGATCAACCACATAGGCAGGTATGGAAAATGTTTTGGCCATTTCTGATGCAATAATTGCCCCCAGAGCCGATGCATGAACTGCAGCAGTAATTGAATGAAGGTCTTCCAGCATTTTTTCGTTGATCGAATAGACACCGCTTTCAATTGGTCTAAGGAGTCCGCCCCTGCCTGCAATGGCGTCGATTGTATCAATATTAATTTTTTCTTCTTCCATGCTTTTTAAAATACAGTCACGGCGTAATTCTTTTTGGTTCAGTACAGAACCGTACTGCATTAATTGCGACGTATCGTGGCGTATTGTTTTTGTGAAAATGCATGACTCATCGTCGTATAGGCTGAATTTAGTTGAAGTTGATCCGGGGTTTATTGCCAATACCCGAAAAGTTCCCGGCTGTTTTAACGGAATTTCCGTATTATGGTGTTCAGCGGTTACACTTTTCGGTTTTTCCAGGGAACGGCGCCTTACTACCTTTTCTCCGTTTTGGATCATACTAATACTGATTACACAGTCCAGGTTCAGAATACGTTCCATAACCTGGGCAAGCTTTGTGTGTATTCCCTCTATATCAATTTCCATGGTGGAAGTTCCAACACCGGCTTCGCCGGCGGCTTTTTCTTTGTCTTCGTCTACCGTAAGACGTTTAATATTCCATCCTTCATGACGAATATGACCAGCCACTCTTCCCAATACTCCAGGTTTGTTGAGTACCACTAATTCTACCTGCTCGGTTTTTGTTTTCATATTTAAAGTGTACAATGCTTTTTATTTACAGTAAATTGCATTTTTGTAAAAATGTGGTAAAATGCTTTATGATAAAAACAACTGTACTGCTACTTTTCGCACAATTGGTTATTGTGCAATTAATAAGGGCGCAGGAAACTCTGGATATTGTTAAAAACCCTGAAAAAGGCATTAGTTCCGGACGTGAACTTTCGCTACAGCTTTCTACTCGTCCCGGCGCCAAGTTTATTTTTACCCAGAATTTTATCTTTCCTTTTTTGGAAGGTTCCGGTTCGTTAACAGAAGATAATAATATAGCTTTAGCGCTTACCGCCGAAATTTCTCCTGTCTCTGTTAATGGTCTTGCTGAAACAATCTGGACGCCTATTGCGTTTTTTCAGCTTGCAGCCGGGGGCCGTATCGGTTCGGGCTGGAATCTTAATCTGTCCGGCAGAGAAGTTCGCGGAATAGGAATTAATCGGGAAAAACACAATTCAAACCGGGTGGAACATGTTGGTTCTGCGTTTGACGGACTGCTCTGGAAAATCCAAACAGGGGCTGTTCTTCAATTTGATTTGGCTGCTTTTTTTCCCGGAGACTGGAACCATGTGGTTACCAGGACTTACCATGAAATAAACTATGCCGGTTATACCGCAGCCAGGGCGGGCGAATCGTGGTATTTTGAAGATGATGATGGCGAAAATATTAATGGGTTTAACTACTACGGCAATTTGTTTATCGGTTACCAAATGCCTGTTATTCTGGATACTGTAGGTATTCTTGCCGAAGCGGATATTTACCTGTACGACACACCCGGCCGCAGCTCATGGGGTGATGAAAGAATACGCTGGAAATTTGCACTTGTCGGCAATATTGCTTTTAACGAAAATGTCAGTATGACCATGCTTGTCCAGTTCTGCACCGAAAGGAATTACACCAATCCGGACTGGAAAGACCTGTATTACCGGAACAGGAATATTGACAAATCTAACCCATTGAGCCTTGTTTTTTATCAGGCTGCCCTTGCCGTAACTTATAAGTTTTAGTGTAACTACTCCCTCTATAGGTTGTTTTATTACAGCTAAGATGGTATAATAACAGGACTTATGGAGGTATTTATGAAAAAAATCCTGATTTTAGTAATTCTTATCAGCATGGGTGGTTTGGTTTTTGCCCAGGATTCTTTTATCGATGTGGGTGTTGGATTTCAGTATGGATTGGCTAAGGTTTTCGAGGACGGAACTACTATCCGTGATATAATGAATCCTGGTTTGGTAGCGACTTTTCGCATGAACCCGGGAGCTATAGGGTTTTTTGGCCGAATAGGGCTTCTCTTTCCTTCCAAGGTTAAAGAGGGAGATTTAACTGTGGCCTACCCCGATTATGACTATATTCTGTTTGTAAACGGCGGTTTGGGAGTAACTTTTAAACAGCCAATTGGCGATAAGATGGGCTTTATCATTGATGCGGGAGTAAGCATTAACGATTTAACCTACGGTGGTTCATTTAAGGACAATATTGACACCAGATGGTCAATAAAAATAGAACAACTGGGGCAAACCTATTCTGGCGGACAATATTTTAAAAATGTATCAATGAAAGAAACCTACAATGATTTTGCCATTGGTCTTATAATCAATCCAGCCTTGCGTTTTAGCTTTTCTCAAAATATATCGATGGAATTGGGAATGGCTGTCAGTTATGATTTTTTACGGTATCGATCATATAAATTTCACGCTGATTTTACACACTCTACACTTGATGAGACTGGTAATAAACCGAGTTCTGATGTTATTCAAAATAACTTTCCTGCAGGTAAACTGGAAGGAGATAAGTTAATTCTGGAATCGGATGGGAAATGGAGCATTGTACAGCAGTTTACCTTTATACCGAGTTTAAGTGTAATCTTTAGTTTTTAAAACTGACAAAGAGTAAAGATTTACGAGTACATAAACTAGCAGAAGTTGTTCGGAAACTGCGGTTTCCGAACAACTTTGTATTTTGAACTTGTTAGAGCCGCTTTTTTACCAGCCTGAAAGACCAGTAAACAATGTTAAGGAATAATCCCATAAAAAGTGTAACTCCCCAGGTTGTTTTATGTTCAAATGGATTGGCAAAGCGGTCGGTAATATCAGTCAGGATTTCCGACGTTCTTGTAAAAAGATCCCAGGTATTCCACCGGAGATAACGGCCTATATAGATACCGAAACTTCCAACAAAAAGCAGAAAGCCCGAAAAAAATGTAACCAAAGGTTTTGGCAATTTGCGTCCCAGAATCTGTTCTATGTCCCAAAGGCTAAAAAAGCCAAAGAGCATACCGGCCCATGCATAGGAAAGGAACATCAGCGTGTCATACCAAACGGGCATGTTTTTTATTGCCCGCAGGTAAAACAAGTCGGTAATAATGTAGGGGGCATTGGGAAAAAAGAGGAGCCAGAATATTAAAAGAATTGCTATGCTCAATGCCGAACGCTGGATTTTAGGTTTAATAAAAGAAAGACTTGTAAGCGCCCAGGGGACAAAGGCCAAAAAAAGGTTCCAATTAAGAAAGATAAACCCCCAGTATCCTGTATAAAATCTGCGAATAATTATAGTACAAAAACAAAATACAGAAAGTATTGCCATAAAGGCTGTTTCATCAAGTCTGTCAGCTTCCCGTAATAATGTTCCCAATCGTTTAAGCATTTATGGTTCCTGTTTATTATTTGGTTTTTTTTCGCTTCCTTTTGATTTTTGCCTGCTGCTACAATAACGCTGCCTGGTTACTTCGTAGAGTAAAATACCTGCGGCCACCGATACATTTAAGGAATCAATACGGCCTTGTGTTGGTATAGCGGCAATGTCGTCGCACCGTTCGTGTAAAAGCCTGGAAAGGCCTGCTTCTCCTCCCATTATAAGTGCAATGCGGCCGCTTAATTCAAGATTGTAAACCTTTTGACCATTCATGTCAGCGCCGTAAACCCAAAAATTATTTTCCTTAAGCAGTTCTACTGCCCGAGCCAGATTACCTTCTTCTGCACATTTAACCCAGGCGCTGGCTCCTGCTGATGTTTGTGCAATTACCGGGGCATTTTTTGCATTACGGCGGCGGCGGCTTATTACCAAATCCACGTCAAACTGATCGCAGGAACGGAGTATGGCTCCGTAGTTATGGGGATCGGTTATTTCGTCAAGTATCAATACCAATGCGTTTTGACGGTCTCCCAATGTTATCAAAAAATCTTCCAATGTAACAATGCCGGAAGAAGCAGAGTTATCGGTTGTTTCCAGAATTATACCCCTGTGATCCGGTACAAGCCTGTCCAGATCGGCAGTACCAACCCTGTCTACACGGATTCTGCATGCAAGCGCAATATCCACCAGTTCCCTCGCTCGCGGTCCCGGCTTTGCCACAAGCAACGGCCCGCAGGGAATACCAGACTTAATCCGTTCTTCTATTGCATGAAATCCAGATAAATAGCCCATATTAATCGCTCTGTTTTTCCGAATTGAATTTTACCAATTTATCCCAATCTATTTTACCATTATTATTACAGAATAAATTTACAAATTCTTTTGTAAATTTATTTATCATTTGAACATATTGTTCGAAATATTCATCGTTACGTTCTTTAGCCTTGTATCCAAGCGGTTCTACAATATCCAAATAAATGTTTTTATCACCGCCAATAAATTCCCAAAACTCTTGTCCGCAAAATTTAAAATAAGAACCTTTATTAGTATTTTTGTTCTTTCCATAACAGCAACCATTAATACAACGGATATTTAATTTTGAGTTGCTTGTTAGTAAGGTTTTTTGAGCAGATATAAAATCATTTTCCATTTTCTTTATTTGAGAACTATTACCCCAATTTGGGCCGGATTTTATAGAAACAATATATCTTATTTTATTATTATCAAATTCCAGATCAATACCTGGTATTCCGGATTTTTTTCCGCCATATACTTTTCCATTGATAAATATTGCTAATCCTTCAAGCCAATCACCAAACATAGTTTCTTCACTTGACGATATATAAGCTTCAATAAGCTGTCTTACTATTTCTTCTGAAGTTTGTAAATATTTTGCTTTGAACAAATATGGATTTTTCTTTAATAGTACCTGTTTTAATTTTAACGTTTTTATTTTTTCAATTCGCTGCCTGTGAAATTGGGAAATATTAGTTTCTACATAATGTATTACATCATTTATAAGTGGGGACATATTCTTCTTCTTTTACAAATAGATATAAATCTTTTTCTCTTATTTCATCTTTTACCATTTGATAGTACTCCTCCAGTATATCAATGCCAATAGAATTTCTTTTTAATTTTTCAGCAGCAAATAATGTTGTTCCTGATCCCATAAATGGATCCATCACAGTGTCGTATTCTTTTGTAAAAAGCTTAATAAACCAACTTGGTAATTCAATTGGGAAGGCAGCACTATGATTTTTATTGCTGCATTCAGTAGATAAATAGAGTACATTTGTAGGGTAAGCAAGGTCGCGTGTTAACCAATTCGATATATTCTTACCAAAACCGCTCCCAACTTTTGAATTGTCTCTGATCTTATCTGTATCACTAAGGTTTTTTAGCCGTGTTTTTGCCCAATCCCCCATTGGTATCATTACTGATTCTTGATACATATTAAATTGTTTTGTTTTATTAAATTGTAAAAGTCTTTCCCATGCATCCCTGAAACGATTGGGCCATTTACCGGGATAACAGTTTTTCTTGTGCCAGATAAATTCCTCGGTCCATATCCATCCCTGCTCTCGCATTTTTATTATGAGTTCCATTACATAGGTACTTCTTTCACCATTTATAACTCTTTCTTTTATGTTTAAAATAAAAGTACCAGTTGGTTTTAAAACCCGCAAAAGTTCATTTGATATAGGTAAAAACCACTCAACGTATTTATTGGCAGGTATACCACCATAAGTATCTTTTCTTTGATCTGCATAAGGAGGAGATGTTATTATAAGATCAACGCTATCTTCTTCTATATCTTGCAGAATATCAGCTGCATCACCACAATAAATGTTAGAAGTGATTTCCATATCAATAGTATAATACTAATTATATTTTTTTTCAATATTGCGCATTGTAAATTCTGGATTTTTTTGTAAACCGGATTGACAAGAGTGTTACTATTTCCATGGAAATATAAACGATTTTAATGTCCGGGTTCCGGTGTTTTCTTTTTCTTCCGCCAGTATTTCGTTCCAGGGGATCTTTGTTTTTTTGGAACGCGGTTGATAATTCTCGTTGTTTTGTGCTGCTGTCTGTGCATCCTGCCAGTCGTATTTTAGTAGCCGGAGACGGATCGCTTCGTCCAAAAACAGCAGAGTACAGCCGGGAAAGGGAAGAACCAATACAGAGAGTAATATGCTAATAAACAGGGTAATAAGGCTGAACCCTGTATTATCGAAAAAAATAATTATACATTTTTTTATGCTCTTAATGGGGCGCTTTCCCAGACGATAATACACAGCCGGATAAAATTGAAGTGAAGCGATAATAAACAGGCAAATCCAGCAGGAAAAAAAAGCTGCTCCCAGTCCGGGTAAGCTGTCCATTTCCAGATAAACCGGTATGGTAAAACGAATTAACATAAACACAATAACCGCTGCGGCAAAAAATACCAACGCAGGAACAAAAGCGTTTTTTATGTTGATAAAAAAATCTGCCGGACCGGGACGCCGGTAATCTGACACTTCTTTAAGAACAGAAGAGGCGGTACAAAGATATACAAATAAAAAATAGATAAGAACAAAAAAGAGAATAACTCCCGCTAATTGAAACATGGGAAGCAGGAAAAAGGAAAGAGCCAAAAAAAGATAAAAGCCGAAATTTACAGCGGAAATAAAAAAGAAGTTATCCCATGCATCGTAAAAAAACTTTTTTACAAGAAATCCTGTCATTTGTAATTCTCCTTACAACAATCCGCTTCTCTTTACTTCAAGATAGCGGTTTATGAGTGCCGGGCCAAGTTCCCGGGAATTGCATTCCAGAGTAAGCAAACCCAGATGTTCCCAGGTTTTGTAAAGGCGTCTGCGTGCGCTTAAATAAGAAAAGGCCGCCGCCGTTTCCAGCGCTTCTTCTGTTCCTGCCGGTTTTCGTTTTGCAATTTTTTCCGCTTCCATTTCCTTTAAACTTACCAGAAGCAGCAGGTGCCGCCGTTGAATCCTCCGGAGTATCCAGCCAAGGGATTCACCATCTTCTTCCCGGAAATTACTGATCATTACTATAAAGGTTCGCCGTTTAAGCCGGGCAAGAGCGCTTTCCAGGGCGGAAAAAAGAGAAGAAGGAGTGCTGTCGCATTTTACATCGTAGAGGCTTCGGATAATTCCTGAAAGTGCGCTCATACCTTTGCGGGGAGGCAGCCACCGTTCTTCTGTTCCAAAGCAGCCCAACGCTACACCGTCACTGTGTTTCAGCGCTACCCAGGAAAGGAGCAGGGCTGCCTCCAGGGCGCTGTCGAATTGAGTCCGCAAAAAAGTACCTGGAGTCCGGGCAGAATTTTTATCTGAAACAACACCTCCCATTTCAGCAAGAGGGGAATCGCCTGACGGCCCTGTTGAATATTCCAGACGGTTCAGCCGGTAACCCGAATCCAGAAGGAGCAGTACCTGCTGATCCTGTTCTTCCTGATATTCACGGACTATTGGTTTGTTACGCCGGCCTGTTGCTCTCCAATCGATGGCCTTAACAGAATCACCCTTTTGATAATCCCGTAGGCTCATGAATTCCATTCCCTGACCGCGCTTGCGTATTACTTTAATCCCTGTCTGTTCAAGTATGCCGCGAAGCTCTGCGCCGGAAGTGAGTTTTCGGAAATCGGGAAATGTCCTGCCACGGCTGACGCAGGGATGAATCACTTTAAACTGCCAAAACCCCAGAAATGAACCAAGAAGCAGTTCCGTACGGCTGAATTCCCAATTTCCCCGTTCAATGGGAATTACCGGATACTCAAAAATATAAAAGGCATTGCGCGGATTTTGGCCCGGTTTAGGCATTTTTTTGAACAGCTTGCGATTGAGTTTTACCGGAAATACACTGCAGTCTATACTGTCCGGGTACAGATCGAAGAGCTTTGCTGTTCCGGCAATAAAACGATTTTTTCCTGCCAGGCTTATGTTCAATCTGACAAGAGCTTCCCGGCCAAGGGTAAGGGTACTGTTCAGTTTCCGTTCTATGTGCAACCGGTCGGTAAAGAACGACAACATAATTGCATCAATACTGATTACGGGAAGAAGTAATAGCCCGGAAAAAATCCAAAAAACATACAGTTCGTTAAAAAAGAAAGCCGATGTTCCCAAAAAAAGAAAACAAATCATTATGATAAAAAAAGTCCGGCCGGGTTTGATCATTTTCTGGGCGCTTCCACGGCAGAGAGTATGCTTTCTACAATGTTGTTTTCGGTAAGCCCTTCCAGTTCGCCTTCTGCGGAAAGTGTAAGCCGGTGAGCCAGAACGGGAACCGCCAGGGCTTTAACATCGTCGGGAATAATAAAATCCCTGCCTTCCAATAAAGCTTTGGCGCGTGCACAGCGTATCAGCGACAGACTGCCCCGGGGACCTGCGCCGCATTCAAGCACCGGGCTTGAGCGGGTGGCAGTACATAGACGTACCGCATAATCAATTACTGCATTATCGCAATGCATTGATGAAACCAGATTCTGAATGGCCGTAAAATCTTCTGGGTTCATTACGGTATTTACCGCAGATACTGTTAGTTCAGCCCCGGTTTCGCCGGAAAGAACCTGTTCTACCATAAGCTTTTCTTCCGCTGCAGGCGGATAGGTCATCAGAGCCTTCATTAAAAAACGGTCCTTTTGAGCATCCGGCAGCGGATACGTTCCTTCATGTTCAAAAGGGTTTTCTGTTGCCATTACCATAAAAGGCCTGGGAAGCGAATGGCTTACGCCGTCCAGGCTTACCTGGTATTCCTGCATCGCTTCGAAAAGACTTGCCTGGGTTTTGGCCGGAGACCGGTTGATTTCATCGGCAATAAGTATATTGGTAAACACCGGTCCTTTTTTTGTAATAAAATTGCCTGTTGATGTGTCAAGAATTACAGAACCGGTAACATCGCTGGGCATCAGATCCGGTGTAAACTGGATACGGCGTGAATCACCCCCCAAAGCTTTGGCCGCACAGCGGACAAGGAGAGTTTTCCCCAGACCGGGAACTCCTTCTACCAGAATATGTCCTCCGGCCAACAGAGTAACAAGAAGCTGATGTACCAGTTCTTCCTGACCGATAAATGCCCTGGCAATCTCTTTTTTAACTTTTTCCAGTGCTTCCCTTGCTTCACTTGTTGTATAGTTCATAGTTTCTCCTTGTTTAATTCTTCCAGTTGTTCCATTAATTTTTTTTGGTTATTCAGAAATTGTACAAAAGTGATTTCTTTTAATAATGAGTTTGTAGCTGCGGACGCAATTCCTTTACTTCGGCGCTTCTGTTCCAGTTCTTTTTCGTAGACTTCGATGTACTTACCCAGAGCATGATTTTTTTTAAGAAAACGGCCTTCCGCCAAGAATCGTTCATGCAACGGTTTGCCGGGTTTTTCCGGCGCCGGTCTGTAACGTCCAAAGAGCGGAATCACCATCCAGAATCCTGTAATAATCAGCAGAACAAGAGAGATAATCAATGCCGCAGGATTTCCTCTTTCTGCCAGATTGCCGAGAAGATGCCCTTTGTTACCGCTTAAGGATCTGATAAACAGTATTCCTTGCTTATCTTCCGGCATATTACCAAGAAAAATATCCGCCGCAAGATCTACGTTTTGTTTTTCGTGCAATGCATAATTCTTAAGAAAATTTGCTGTTCCAGTAAAGATTAAACTGCCTTTTCCAATTTCAAATTTTACAAGTTTGGTTATTCCGTTGTTATTATTCATTACAAAGGTTTTGTATCTTAACGGAGCATCGGGATCCGCTCTTTTAAAAGAGATGTGCCAGTCAAAATACGGCGATTGTTCCTGTTTTGTTTTGCTTGAGTCTTCGTCTTCATTTTTTTCTTCTTCTATAATAAAAAAAGTATCAGTTTTATCAACGGTTTCATCATAATTATATGATGAAACCGTTGCAATATCCAGGAACTCCATAAAATCTCTTAATCGATAATTAATGTAGTTGTCCAGTGAGATAATTAATTGATTGCCTTCTTCCAGCCATGGGATCAGCAATTCCGGATTTTTATTCCAGCTAAAACAGGATGTTTCCAAAAAAATTATTTTTTCTGATCCATTAAGTATGGTATCTACATTTCCTGTGGTTAAAGTTTTAACAGGTTGGCCGAATTCTTCGAGCCATTTTTCCAGGGCATAGAATGAGTTGGCTCTTACTTCTCTGGATGGGCCTTCCCAGCGTGTGCTTGGAACAATTTCCAGTTGGGTATAACAAAAAACACCGGCAATAAGAATTATTCCCAGAATAACAAGAAAAACAATAAGCGATTGATTGTCTTTCATTCGTTTATCCTCTGGTTTTCCAGTAGTATCCTGCATGATACAACAGCCTGTTCAAAAGATCCCGCTGCCGGTTCTTGTCCGCCGTAAGCAAAAATTATCCAGTTACGGATAAAATCTTCAAAGCTTTTTATGCCGCCTGAGAAATCAGGTGTATTTGCTTTGTTCTCTTCGTTTGACAAAGCGGGTACAGAATAGTTTTTTCGAACAATTGCCAGGCTTTCATATTCTGTGGCTTCTGCCGGGAAAGGAAAAAACCACAGTTTGGTAAAAACGGAAATAAATGCTCTGAAACATAAAGCCCAGGCTTCGCGAATTTTGCCTTTCCTGTGAAGTTCTTCGGCTTGCCGTAAAAGCGTTTGATACTCTTCACGGGAAGGGTCGTCGATATTGCTTTTTCCGGATGATCTTGCCGGGAAAAAACGCTTTCGCCGCCGGTACGCATAGAACGCTCCAAAACCAAGCGTAGCACAAACAATTGCTACAACGATAAAACGGAGAAGTTTTCCCATTATTTCTTCGATAGTGGAAACAGAAATATCGGGCATTCTGTATCGTGTTTCATTTTTTTGTTTAAATTGAATTTTCCGGCTTTCTTTTCTGGTTCCAAATTCAGGGTCTTCCAGGATTTTGGTCAGGGTTTTCCCGGCTTCTTCGGAAACAGGCGTCGTTTTAAGCCATTCTGGTTGAATAGAAGGTTCTGACGTAAAACCCGGACCGGGGATAAAGAACAAGAACAGGATTAAAACCGGAATGGCAAGAACAGCTTTGTTAATAGAGTCTGGAAAACGGTATGATTTTTTATTTTTTTCAACGCAGGTTTTAAAGAGTAATTCTATGTCCCAGCCTTCTGTTTCTACGCGGGAATTGATATACAAACTAAAACCCATGGTAACATAAAGAGTTTCAATAAGGATTTCGTTTAAAAAATACAATAAAGAAACAATATTGTTTTCTTCACTGAAAAAATTAAGAAAATTGTTGTTTTCTCCTCTGATCATGTTAATAATACTATTAAGGAACACAAGTTCTCCGATATTCAGGGCTATTATCATACCGATGCAAATTAGTGTCAGGGGCAGGCCGAAACCAAGACCGTTCCGGGTCAGAAGCAGTTTGCGGCGTTTATAATTTTTTCCATTAAGGCGTTCCAGTACCCGAAGAGGCATACGGGCCGAACGGAAAGGAGAAAGCCGCCGCCAAAGAAGATCACCGGCAAGCCCGGTTTTTAAAGTTTTGCCCAGTCCCCGGAACAGACGGCGGAAGGAAGCATGAGGTTCAAAAAAGCGGATTGAAACTACATGCAGGCAAAAACGATCCAGCAGTGGTTTTAACCACCAGATAACCAAAAGTGTAATATGGAATAACCAGTTTGTTTCCAGCCTTGCCGTAATTTGGCTGACAGCAAAAAGAATTACCAAAGGGATTCCCATAAAAAACAATATGGGAAAACAATTTGTCCGCCAAAGCAGGACACCCATGTCCGCTGCTTCCCAGCCGCTGCGGCGGCGGAACAGTACTGCAGGACTTAAAGCATTGGTCATGCTTTGTTCCTTGTTTGATAACCGTCTAATGCCGAAGGAGAACGGCCTGCAAAAACAAAATAAATTACTACAAGGAATATTGCCGTAAAACCTGCAGTAAAACGTATTGTTTGATTTATTTCATGCCGCGAAGACCAGAAAGCTTCGACAATTGCGGCGATTACCAGCATTACAGCGCTACCCGAAATCAGGGGCAACGCTGTTTTGCCGGCTTCACGGAGTGAAGCGCCGCGGCTTAAGCCGCGTGTAACAAAGAGCCGGTAGCCCAGCAAGAACCCCGCCTGGGCAGAAATAACAATGGCGATTAATTCAAAAGCTGAATGGCCAATGACAAAGGAAAAGAAGGTTCTTTGGTATCCGCAGTTGATAATATGTCCCGCAGCTGCGCCGATAAAAATTCCGTTAAACGCAAGAATAAAGAGGCTCCCCACTCCTGCAAGCAAGCCGCCTGCAAAAGTTCTAAAGGCAATTGAAATATTGTTAAATATATAAAACCCAAACATATCCGCATCGGTACTTACTTCCCGCGGTTTAAGGTAATGGGAACTTTCCGGATTGTACATTTCTTCCAGCATTGCCGCATGCCATGGAGACATGAGTTCATTGATAAACCCGGGAAAACGGATACAGAGGAGAGCGGAAAAAACAGCAAGCCCGAAAAAAATAAAAAAGCAGGCGCTAAAGCTTCTCCATTGACTGCGTAAGGCACGGGGAAAAGTATTAAAAATAAAGGCAGAAAAACTTTTAATAGAAAATGGTTTGGAGCCGTAGAGAATCTGGTTCCCCTCCAGCGTTATTCGATTAAGCCGTTCTATAAGAGCAGGATCAAAACCGTTTGATTTGGCTGTATTAAGATCTCCCGTCAGCTGCCTGAAGGCTTGGGGAAACCACGCCGCACGTTCACGCAATTGCTGTCTTCGGGCAAAATACCCTTTCCGGCCTGTCCCTGTTGCTATGCTTCCTGTTAATAGTCTTTCCAGTTCTTTCCAGTCCTGTTCCCTTTTTGCTATAAAACTCCGTTGAGTCATCTATCCCCCGTAAAGGATCGTGCAATACCCAAAAGATATGCAGCTCCGTGACTTACAATTTCCGGAGTGTTTTGCAATGAAGCAGCCAGCGGGCCTGCTATTTCATCTGCTCTTGCTTCACCCAATAACGGATAACGCCTTGCGAACATCAATATGCCCTGTTTTTCTTCAAATGAAAGGGCTCTTTTGGGAAGGATTGGTTCAATACCCGAAAGCCAGTTTGTCTTGTTCGATTGTTCGGGAATCTGAGACTGCCAGGTGTAGATAACAAGAGTTCCCGCCGCCCAATCTCCGGGCCTCCTGAAAGCTTTACTGACAGATGCGGTCAGAAATGCGATAATATACAGCCCGATATACCCGTCTACAAAACGGAGAAGGTTTCGTATAAACGAAGCGCCGGCACTGACCGGAGAACCGTCGTTTTGAACAACCCTAAGTCCTAAAATTCTCTTTCCCGGACTTTGTCCCCGAAAAAAAATATCAAAAAAAACATGGTAAAACCAATCCAGAACAAAATATAAAAGCAAAAAAATCCAAAGGCCTCCGAACGGGTTCATTAAATAAAAGTAAATAATTAATAAAATAAACATCACTATCCATTTAATGAATGTATCAATACTATAGGCACAAAAACGGGCGCATAAACCAGCCGGGTATAAAGTATATTCTATCCCTTCCGGAGTTTCGGAGCGGAAAGAGGTATCGTTCTGAACGGGACCTGTCATTTAATAAATGCGCCGAAAATAGCTGAAATTATTACAATAAGAAAAATCAGGGCAATAAAGGCCAATCCAATGATCATTAAAACCCCGATAAAAGTCCACAGAGATTTATTGTTCTTAAATGCTTCTTCCAAATCTCTGTTATCACCGGTGAATATGTAACTTTTTAAATATTTTCCAAACCGAAATAAAAAAAGTATCGGAAAAAAGTAAATAGACAGAAGCAGAATATAAAAAAAAGCCATACCCGGACCTATAGCCCTGAAAGGGGCAAATTCCGGAGTATCCGGCATCATATTCCTTATTCCAAAAGCAAATATAAGTATTGATAAAATAGAAAGGCCAAGACTGATAAAACTGCAAATTCCGATAAAACGAAGCCATGGAGAAGCCTTTTTCAGATAAAAAACCATATTCTCCGTTAAAACCCTGTCAGTCAGTGGGTTAACAGCGCCGGCTTCTGTTTGAGGGCTTTCGTAGGGGTTTCCAGTGTTATCTGACATTAATACGCCTCCTATTGAGTGTATTATAGTATATTTCCTTGTTATAATATAATCTATGTTTAATAAATTAAATAGCAGGAGGCAAAAAATGAAAAAAGAAATGATTTTTGGGGTTCTGTTAAGCGTAATGACAGTTGGAACTTTTGCTCAGGAAAACAACAAGGTTTTTTCCTGTAAAGTCGGGACTTTTGAAGTTTTTATGTTCGTTGAAAGCCAACGCAAAGGAAATGCGGGGATTCTTGTTGGCGCCGACGAAGCCACACTAAAGCGTCATATTCCGGTATTTGGTTTTTTCCATTCTACCAATATGTTTCTTATTAAGGGAAATGGTCAGAATATTTTGATCGACACCGCATTCGGCGGTGCAGCGTTTGAGAGCATGAAAGCATTGGGGGTGGAACCGGATCAGATTGATGCAGTTCTTATTACTCATCTTCATGGTGATCATATTGGCGGTCTGGTAAAAGACGGTCAGGCTGTCTTTCCGAAGGCTGCAATATATCTTTCCCGGCTGGAACATGACCACTTTACCAAAACCAATCCGAATCAGGGAGCGGTTGCCGCTCTGGCTGCTTATGGTTCCCGTGTACAAACTTTTGAACCCGGTGAATTGGGCGGGAATCTGACAGAACTCCTTCCCGGAATTACCCCAATTGCCAATTATGGACATACTCCGGGGCATACCGTATTTTTGGTGGAAAACAACGGAGAAAAGTTTTTAATAATCGGAGACCTTCTGCATGTAGCGGTTGTTCAGTTTCCCGTTCCGGATATTTCCGCAACCTATGACATGGATCAAAAGACAGCAGCAACAGTACGCAGGCAGATTCTGGACTACGCGGCAAAGAATAAAATTCTCATTGGCGGTATGCACATAGTCTATCCTGGTACGGGCATGGTGGAAGCCGACGGAAGTGGATTTAAGTTCGTACCATCAAAGTAAATAAAAATAATGAGGCTCCCCGCGGCTTGCCGCGGGGTATTAAACCAGACTTTCGAATAAAAAAATGCTGGGTGGCAAAAGCTACCCAGCATTAACGGTAGAACTACTGTATATTAAAACCGGTAACCAAAAGACAGGGTTACACGCGGGCCTCCAATGAATATATAGTTTTCGACCATTTTAAAAGCATCATTAAACCCGACAATAGCATCTTCATCTATATTATCTCCGATGCCTTTTGCCAGTTGTTTCGGTATGGTATCACCCATACCGATTCCTCCGTAATATCCAATGGCAGGTTCAATGGTAAATCCGCCGTTTTTACCGAAACTTATTCTCCATCCCAGTTTTGCGCCGAATTTAAAATAATTTCTTGATGCAGTAACTGAAACAGATCTGATCTCTTTTTGGCCGTAACCGTCTACAACGGCTTCGCCCGAGAATGACGTTGAAAGATTTGCATAACCCAGCATACCGTCTATAAAGAATGTTTCTCCGCCGGGATAAAAACGAACATGCCCTTCTATGGAAAAAGAAGTAATATTTATTCCAAGAGAAGCTTTGGCGTTTATTAATAAATCTGTATCATAACCATCTTCTACAATTCCCAGATCGCCTCTTAAATAAGCGAATCTTCCTGCTATGCTTAGCTTTGGAAGAATTTGCCGTTCATATTGTGCTCCAATGCCGAAACCGCTGCTGCTTGGACCGTCTTCGTCTATATATTTACCAATTTGTCCGATGGCTACACCGACAAGTGTCGGGCCGAGATCTACAGTAATTGTGTTCTTTGACATGGATCCAAAATCTGTTTGTGCAAAAACTCCGCCTGTAACAAGTGCTACAAGAACCAACAATACAAATCCTTTCTTTGCCATTAAATACTCCTTAATCTAAGCAAGATCTTTTTCCGGTTAAATACCCAACTAAAATATATAGATACATTATTAAAAAGTCAATGTTTCGTGTTTTAGTGACTTGAATATTTTTTCCAGTCGGAAGGGGCAATACCTGTTTTATGTTTAAAGAGCCGGGAAAAATAGTACTGGTCTTCAAAGCCCATACGCCAGGCTGCTTCTTTAACGGAAATGTTTTCTTCGCTGAGAATTTCTTCAGCTTTGTGGATCTTAAGCTGGATAAAATATTGGTACGGAGTCATTGAACTGAATTGTTTAAAAACCTCATTTAGACGGGAGGTACTGATCCCGATTTGGGAAGCGATACCTGGTATGTTAATATCTCCATAGATATTTTTTTCCATAAGAAATTTGGCTTTTTCTACAATCTGCTGATAGAAATCCGGTTGTTCCTGACGTCTGGAAAGCGAGAGTATTTCGGTAATGATGGTAAGGACAGCGGAACAGGCCTTCATCTGGTAAAGCGGTTTTTGAGATTTTACCTCATCAAAGATTTTTTTAAATATCGAGGTAAAGTAATCGTAGTGGCCAATATTAAAAAAAAGCCGGTCTTCCGAAAGGAGTCCTTGTTTGACAAGCTTGTTAAAAAAAGATCCTTTAAAGCCTACCCAATATTCCTGCCAGCCGATTTCTTTTTTTGGATAGTAAAAATGTTTAAGCCCGGGAAGAATTAAAAACATTGAGCCGGGGACAACGTCCCAGATTTTGCCCGGGGCGGAAAAGATTCCTTCTCCTTCTGTTACATAAATAATTTGATATTCCGGAAGTATCCTTCCTTCAGCAACGGGACGGAACGGAGCAGGATGCTTTTCCTTTTCAGGCGGATAAACCGTACCCGGAGTTATATTTTGGCTGCCGGCGGTGGTACAAACCATGCCTAGCCTTTCATCTTCCTTGCTGTATGGTAGATAATGCCAAAACCCCCAGTCTCTTTCGCCCATACTGGCATTTTCTGACTGCCCGGTTTTCTCCATAGTAAAATAGTATTGCATGTTTTGTCCATCCCCGCAAGAGAAAAGTCCATGAAAGTTATTTGTTTTTTCCATGTGATTAAGAGAATTGTCCATTTACAAAAATTGAATTTCTGTTAGAAAATAAAATTATGTTACAATGCAGGATTGGTTTATTTGGAATTGGACTGGATACCTATTGGGGTCAGTTCGAAGGCCTGTTGGACAGGCTTAAAGGCTATCAGAAGATCATCGCTGGTAAGCTTGGAAAAACCGGACTGGAAGTAATTGATGCCGGCATGGTAGACAATCCCGACAAAGCCAGAGAAGCAGCAGCTCTTTTTTCAGAAAAAAAAGTAGAGGCAATTTTTCTCTATATATCAACCTATGCGCTTTCCCACACTGTTCTTCCGGTAGCCCAAAACCTTAAAGTCCCGGTAATTGTTTTAAATCTTCAGCCTGTTCCGGCTATCGATTACGACAGTTTTAACGCATTGGGAGACCGGGGAAAGATGACCGGTGAATGGCTTGCCCATTGCCAGGCCTGTTGTGTGCCGGAAATTGCCAATGTGTTTAATAATGCAGATCTAAAATATGACATAGTAACCGGCTGGCTCCGGGACGAAGAAGCCTGGAAAGATATTGATGAATGGTGTACAGCCATTCAAACAAGGGCCAGGTTACGCGATACACGAATCGGCATTTTAGGACACTATTACTGCGGAATGCTTGATGTTTATACCGATGTAACCCGACTTGCTGCCGTTTTTGGAAGCCACTTTGAACTCCTGGAAATTGATGAACTAAAAGCCTTACGGGATGGAATAAACGTACAGCAAATCAAGGAAAAGCGGCAGCAATTTGAAAAAGAATTTGCTGTTTCTTCTGAATGTGAAGAAGCTGAACTGGATAGAGCGGCTCTGACTTCCTGTGCGTTGGATGTACTTGTTGATAAAAAACGGATTGGAGCCATGGCTTATTATTATGAAGGCTGGGCGGGTAATGATCATGAAAATATCGTCAGTTCGGTGATTGCAGGCAACACCCTCCTTACTGCTCATGAAGTGCCTGTAGCCGGTGAATGTGAAGTAAAAAATGTTGTGGCTATGAAGATTATGGACATTATGGGAGTCGGCGGTTCTTTTTCCGAATTCTATGCAATGGATTTTAACGATGATGTGGTGCTTTGGGGTCACGATGGCCCGGCTCATGCAGCTATTGCAGAAGGAAAAGTTGCTTTGGTTCCTCTGCCCGTTTACCACGGTAAACCGGGGAAGGGTCTTTCAATTCAAATGAGTGTAAAGAATGGGCCTGTAACTTTATTGGCAGTTGTCCAGGGATCGGATGGTTCGACTTTTTTTCTCTGTGCCGAAGGTCAGTCGGTACCGGGACCGGTACTGCAGATTGGAAATACCAACAGCCGGTATCGCTTTGATATTGGGGCAAAGGAATTTGTAAACCGCTGGTCCAAAGCCGGCCCTGCTCATCACAGTGCCATTGGCGTTGGACATCTGGCAGATAAACTGGAAAAGCTTGGAAAACTGCTGGGGATTCCTGTAATGCGGATTTGTTAAAGAGGTAATGCGTGGCAAATTTTGTTCTTGAACTAAAGAATATATCAAAGACCTTTCCGGGTGTTAAGGCTTTAAGCGATGTTCATTACGAATTAAAACCCGGAGAAATACATGCATTGATGGGCGAAAACGGCGCAGGTAAATCAACATTTATAAAAATCATTACCGGCGTTTACAGCCCGGACAGCGGAGAAATTCTTATAGACGGAAAAAAAGTACATATAACGGCGCCGCTGGATGCTCAGGCTTTAGGGATTGCCGCTATTTATCAGCACGTTACCTGTTTTCCCGATCTTTCTGTGGCGGAAAATATTTTTATGGGTCATGAACAAACCACTTCTGCCGTAAAGCGCATTGATTGGAAGACGATGAACAGAAAAGCCCAGGAATTGCTGGACCAACTGGACGCAAGTTTTGATGCGCGTACCATTATGGGATCCCTGTCAGTTGCCCGGCAGCAGATTGTGGAAATAGCAAAAGCACTTTCGGTTAATGCACGGATAATCATTATGGATGAACCTACGGCAGCCCTTTCCGCACGGGAATGTGAAGACCTCTATAGAATTACCAAGGGGCTTAAGGCAAAGGGGAACTCTGTAATTTTTATTTCCCACCGCTTTGAGGATATGTACAATCTTGCTGATCGGGTAACGGTATTTCGTGACGGCAATTATGTAAATACCTGGAATGTTTCCGAAGTGGACGATCACAAAATGGTGGTTGCCATGGTGGGCCGGGAAATCAACCAGTTTTTTCCCAAAAGGAACACTGTACCGGGAGAAGAAATCTTCCGGGTAGAAGCTTTGTCTCGGACCGGTTTTTTTAGGGATGTGAATTTTTCTGTAAGAAAAGGAGAGATCCTCGCCCTGACAGGACTGGTAGGAGCAGGCCGGACCGAAGTATGCGAGGCAATTTTTGGTATTTGCCCTTACGATTCGGGAACAATTACGCTGGACGGAAAACCGCTTGATCACCTTACACCATCGGAAACGCTGGACAGGGGTATTGGTTATTTGCCGGAAGACCGCCTTAAACAAGGCCTGGTACTCCGGTGGGAAATTTCCAAAAACATTACACTGCCGGCACTCGAACGTTTCCTGAATTATTACTTAATAAATCACAGGCAGGAAAATGAAACAGCCCGGGATTTGTCGGAAAAACTGGGAGTAAAAGCACAATCTGTCCACGATAAAGTGTCTACGCTTTCCGGCGGAAACCAGCAAAAGGTAATTGTAGCAAAGCTCCTTACTTCAGACATGAAGATTATTATTATGGATGAACCTACAAAGGGTGTTGACGTAGGAGCAAAGACGGCAATTTATACAATCATGAATGATCTTGTTGATGCAGGGTACGGCATTGTTATGGTGTCTTCGGAAATGCCTGAAGTTTTGGGAATGAGCGACCGTATTGTGGTAATGCGGGACGGTAAAGTATCGGCTGCCTTTGAAACAAAGGGAACCACCCAGGAACAGATTCTTCGTGCGGCCATACGGGAGTAGTTATGTTGTTAAAGAAGATTTCATCCGGTGAAAAATTCAGGGATTTGGGACTGGTCTTTTTTATTATTCTGGTGAGTATAATCATCCAGTTCCGTAATCATGAATTCCTTACTCCCGGTAATATCAACAATATTCTTACCAATACGGCGATACTCAGCATTCTTTCGGTAGGAATGATGATGGTTCTTTTAACGGGCGGTATCGATCTTTCCGTTGGGGCAACCATTGCATTTTCCGGTATGGTAACGGCTTTAACGGTAAGGGAAAAAATTCCTTTGCCGGTGCCGCTTCTTATTGCGGAAAGTATTGCCGTTGGCGCTGTTTTGGGATTTATCATCGGAACCCTGGTTGCCCGGTTTTCCATTCTGCCGATTATTGCCAGCCTTGGAATGATGAACGTAATTCGTGGATTTACCTATCTGGTCAGTAAGGGCGCCTGGGTCAGCGCATACCAAATGAGTCCTGAATTTAAAGCGTTGGGTACAGGAAAAATCTTCGGTGTAAACAACCTTATAGTTTTTGCAATTGTTATCTACATTGCTTTCTATTACTTTATCAATTTTACCAGAACCGGCCGCCGTATTTATGCCGTTGGTTCAAATCCCGAAGCGGCGGAAGTAATTGGTCTTCCGCGAAAACAGATTGTTACTCTTGTTTATGTTTTAATGGGCGCTCTGTCGGGTTTGGCAGGCGTTCTCTGGGTAAGCAAGTTTGCTTCTGCACAGGGAGATACCGCAGTTGGTTATGAATTAAACGTAATTGCTTCCTGTGTACTTGGCGGTGTAAGCGTGTCGGGAGGCCGGGGAAAAGTTTCGGGCCTTATCCTGGGTGTAATTCTTTTTGGAATACTGGCCAATGCGCTGCCCTTAATAAGAGTATCACCGTTCTGGCAGCAGGCAATTCAGGGGTTTGTAATTTTGGCGGCAATTATTACCAATGTAATGATTAAGCGGAACAATGACCGGCTTACCCTGCGGAAACGGGCCATATAGGAGCGGAACATGAGCAAAATTATCAGCGCTACATCAAACTGGAATGCCCGGAAGTTTTTCTTTCAGTGGGAATGGCTATTGGTGGCGATTTTTATTGTGATTCACCTGATTAACAGTTTAATTTCCCCCTGGTATTTTAATGTTAACACATTTCTGACAGCTCCCATGAGTTTTTTGGACAAGGCGTTTATCGTTCTTCCCATGATGCTGGTGATTATTCTGGGTAATATTGATATTTCTGTCGCATCCATTGTGGCTCTTACTTCTGTACTGATGGCGGTGATCTTTAATGCGGGAGTTCCGATGTCTCTGGCTCTTGTTTTGGCCCTTTTTATAGGGACAATGCTGGGCGGAATAAACGGACTTTTGCTTGTTAAATTCAAAGAACTTCCTGCAATGATAGTAACGTTGGCGACGATGACGATTTATCGCGGTGTTGCATACGTGATTATGGAAGACAGGGCAGCCGGAGGATTTCCTTCCTGGTTTTCCTTTTTTGCGTGGGGTCATGTAGGGCCCTTCCCCTTTATCATGCTTGTTTTCGCTGCCGCGGCTGTTGCTTTTGGTATCCTGCTTCACAAAACAGGGTTTGGGCGAATTATCTACGGCATGGGAAGTAATCTAACCGCTTGCAAATATTCCGGAATAAAAACCGATCGTGTACTTCTTATTGTAGGTCTCCTTACAGGATTGATGTCTGCGGTGTGTGCTATTTTTCTTACTTCCCGGATGGGAAGTACAAGGCCCAATGTAGCTCTGGGTTATGAACTGGATGTTATCGCCATGGTGGTTCTTGGCGGAGTCAGCACTTCCGGAGGTACAGGCCGTATAGCCGGGCCTCTTCTTGCGGTTTTTATTATAGGGTTTCTTAATTACGGCCTGGGACTGATCAATGTTTCCGCCCAGGTGCTGCTTATTATATTGGGTCTTCTTTTGGTTCTTTCGGTTCTGGCAATGAATCTAAGAACTACCAAACGGGTAAAAAAATCTGCATAGGCGGATTTTAAATATAACAAGTTTTATCAGGAGGAAAAGATGAAACCAGCAAAAAAGGCATTAGTGTTTTTACTGGTACTTGCTGCGGCTCTTGCTGTAGTATCCTGCGGCGGCGGCGGTAGCAGCGGCGGCGGAGCAGCAGCCAGTAATACCCACGCCATGGTGTTCAAGAATACCGGTAACCCTTACGGCGAACGCCAGATGGGCGGTTTTGAAGATGGTATTAAAGAACAGGGCGGAGTTGCAATTCTCCGCGCACCGGATCAACCTACGGCAGAAGCCCAGATTCAGATTATCGAACAGCTTATTGCCCAGAAGGTTGCTTCGATTTGTATCGTCGGCAACGATTACGATGCACTTCAGCCTGTTCTTACCAAAGCAATGCAGGCAGGAATCAAAGTGTACTCACTTGACTCTTCGGTAAATCCTGCCAGCCGTGCAACCCATGTGAACCAGGCAGACACCATTGCAATTGGCGAAACCCTTGTCGAAGCGGCTTTTGATCAGGCCGGAGGCAGCGGAGAAATTGCAATCCTTTCGGCAACCAGCCAGGCTTCGAACCAGAATGCATGGATTGCAGTAATGCAGGAAACCCTGAAACAACCCAAGTATGCAAACCTTGACCTTGTAAAGATTGCATACGGTGATGACCTTCGGGATAAATCAACTTCCGAAACCGAAGCGCTTCTTTTAAGCTATCCCAACCTTAAGGTTATTGTTGCTCCCACAACAGTAGGAATTGCAGCTGCATCAAAAGTAATTTCCGATAAAGGTCTTATTGGAACAGTGAAAGTAACTGGTCTTGGACTTCCTTCGGAAATGGCTGAATACATTGATAACGGTGCATGCCCCTATATGTTCCTGTGGAATCCCATTGATGTAGGGTACCTTGGTTCTTTTACTGCAACAGCGCTGACCGCTGGAGAGATCACCGGTGCAGTGGGCGACAGTTACAACGCCGGACGGCTGGGACGCTATACCATTACCCAGGCAGGCGACGGCGGAACCGAAGTTCTTCTTGGCCCTCCGTTTAAATTTGAGCCTTCCAATATCAATGATTGGAAGAATGTTTATTGACGAACGGAGCGAAATCGCGCCCGTGCTTGCATGGGCATGATTGAGCGAGTGAGGAAACGAAAGGTATAATACCCCGCGGCTTGCCCTGCGGTATTATACCTTTTATTAAGAAATAGAACCTGACAACCTGACCGCTTTGCAAAGCGATCAGGCGGTCAGGCAGTTTTATCAGACAATTAGTCGTACTTAGCAGGAGTTTATAATGAAACGAAATGCCTTTGTTATGCATTTACATCCGGGCTGCGAAGCGGAATACAAAAAACGGCATGACGAAATATGGCCGGAGTTAAAAGAAGAACTCCGTAAAGCGGGAGTTTCGGACTATACTATTTATCTGGACAGAAAAACAAATACTCTTTTTGCTTACCAGCATTTGGCTGACGATGCCGCCGACGGAGAATTGGCCGGAAAGGAAATAGTAAAAAAATGGTGGCATAAGATGAAGGATATTATGGATTCCAACCCGGATGAATCTCCGGTTTGTGATGATCTTGCCGAAGTATTTCACATGGATTAATTGAACAGTATGGATACAACACAGATAAACAAACAGAATGTCAATGATGCTCTGGAACAATTGGCTGTAATTTCGCGGCATTACGGCGCCAATCCGGACTATGTAATAGCAGGCGGCGGTAATACATCATTTAAAAATGAAACAACGCTCTGGATAAAGGGTTCCGGTGTTTCCCTTGGGGAGATTACTCCTGCCGGGTTTGTCGCCATGGATCGGGCAAAACTTGCTTCTCTTTGGGATATATCCGCAGCTAACGGCGGAACAGACGATGCAAGTACGGTAGCATTGCGGGAAAAAACCGTGCTGGACGGATTAATGGCCGCCCGTCTTCCCGGAGAAGAACAAAAACGGCCCAGTGTGGAAACACTGCTTCACGATATATTGCCGTTTAACTATGTGGTACATACCCATCCAACTTTGGTGAACGGACTTACCTGTTCCCGGGATGCTGATAAAGCGGCACGTTCTCTTTTTGGCGAAGATGTGGTGTGGATTCCCATTTCCGATCCGGGTTTTGTTTTGGCAAATGAAGTACGGAATAGACTTGCGGGCAGAAAAGCGCCTGCGTTCTTCTTTTTGCAAAACCACGGCGTTTTTGCCGGCGCCGATACGGGCGAAGAAATAAAATCGCTGTATACAAAAATCATGGATACAATTAATTCCCGGATTAAACGAAAGCCCGATATGGAAGGAGCAAGTTGTTCTTTTGGCGGTGAAGCAATATTACAGTTACAGGAATTATCCGGCGGATTTGTACATTTTACACGGAATAATGAGATTGCAGCTTTGGTAAAAAGCAGGGAAGACTTTGCTCCGGCAGCATCGGCTTATACACCGGATCATATTGTATATGCAGGAAGCGATCCGCTCTTTATCGAAAAAGATAAAGATATAAAAACGGCCTGGAATGCCCATATTGAAAAAATCAGCCGCCCTCCGAAAATAGTTGCTTTGGAAGGGGAAGGTGTTTTTGGTTTGGGTCAGTCGGAAAAAGCTGCAAATTTGGCGCTTGAGCTTTTTAACGATCTAGTAAAAGTGGCAGTTTATTCAGAGAGCTTTGGCGGTTACCGCTTTATGACAGCAGAAAAAACCGCCTTTATAAATAACTGGGAAGCAGAACATTACAGGTCTAATTTGGTAAAGTAATTTTAATGTCTACAGAGGCAGGAGGAGAAGATATGAAGACACTCTCTACAAAAAACACGAATCCGGCGGCAGGTGCGTTAGTTGAAAAAGCTTACGAAATTGCAAAAGAAGCATACGCTGCTTTGGGAGTATCTGCAGATAAAGCCATTAAAGATGTCCTTGCCATTCCCATTTCGATTCACTGCTGGCAGGGGGATGATGTAGTTGGTTTTGAAGGAGCCGATACCCTGTCGGGCGGAGGGATCCTTACTACTGGAAATTATCCGGGCAGGGCAAGGAACGGTAACGAGCTTCGTTCCGATGCGGAGTTTGCTTTTTCTTTAATTCCGGGAAAAAAACGTTTCAGCCTTCATTCGTTTTACGCGGAAACAGACGGAAAAAAAGTGGGACGCAACGAAATAGAGCCGGAACATTTTTCCGCCTGGATGAACTGGTCCAAAAAGAAAAAAATTCACCTGGACTTTAACCCTTCGCTTTTTGCGCATCCCATGGCCGATTCAGGATATACAATTGCCAGTGCAGATCCAAAGATTAGAAAATTCTGGATAGATCATCTTAAAGCCTGCCGTCGTATTGCAAGCGCCTTTGGCCAAAACCAGGGCAGTCCGGCTGTAGACAATATCTGGATAGCCGATGGTTCAAAAGATTATCCTGCCGACAGGCTGTCTCCGCGCCAAAGACTCCGTGATTCCCTGGATGAAATACTTTCGGTAAAGTATCCCAAAGAAACCATTACCGACACGGTTGAATCCAAACTCTTTGGAATCGGCAGCGAAGCTTATGTGACAGGCTCGCATGAATTCTACATGGGTTATGCTACACAAAAACAGATTAAACTCTGTCTGGATACCGGGCATTTTCATCCAAGCGAAACCATTGCCGATAAAATCAGTGCTATGCTGCTCTTTGTACCGGGACTCCTGATTCATTTTAGCCGCGGCTTGCGCTGGGATTCGGATCATGTAGCAACTTTTTCCGATGAAATGCGCACCGCCTGTCAGGAGATTAAACGTTCAGGTGCAATAAACAAAATTGATTTCGCCCTGGATTACTTTGACGCTTCGATAAACCGTATTGCTGCCTGGGTTATTGGTTCACGAAGCTTGCGAAAGGCTTTGTTGGAAGCATACCTGGAACCCACCAAACTCCTTGTTGATGCAGAAAAGAAGGGGAAATACCATGAACGCCTTGCCTTGCTTGAAGAATGCAAAACCCTGCCCTTTAGCGCTGTGTGGGATAAACTTTGCCTGGATGCCGGGACTCCGGTAAGCACAGCATGGTTTGCTGATGTGAACAACTACGAGGAAAAGGTCTTAAGCAAACGGTGTTAGTGTAACATTACCTGACCGCCTGTAACCGGCAAAGCCTGGCCTGTCTCGTATTCCTGTTCGATAATATAATAAATTGCCCGCATTACATCGGTGCCTTCGCAGCCCCGTTTCATGGGAACCTTTGCTTCGTAAAAAGCTTTTACATCCTCGATGGTTCGCGCTCCGGCAACTTTGCCCGTCTGGAGGTATTGTACAAAAAGTCCCTTTTCCGGATCTGACCAGAGAGAACCGTTGAAAAAATTCCCCGGGCAGATAGAGTTTACTTTTATGTTGTACTCTATCAATTCCAGGGCAAAACTGGCGGTAAGCCCTATACTGCCGAACTTACTGCCCGCATAGGCGCCGTTCTTGTTGGAACCCTGGAGGCCCGATTTGGAATTGATTTGAATTATGTCAGTTTTCCAGCGCGGAGCACTAAGGTGCTGAAGACGAAGCAGGTGGCTTGCAAATTTGGTAATGATAAAATACCCCACATAATTTACTTTTGTGGTGAACTGAAACGACTGAATTTCCTGGTCTATTACACTTCCTGCCTGAAGCACCCCTGCATTACTGACACATAAGTCCAGACCGCCGGCTTCTTTTGCAATTGCAGAAAATAATTCTTCCGCAGATTCTTCGTTGGTAACATCCGCTTTAATGGCAATGGCGGCGGTTCTTTTCTGGGCACCGTTGATTTTCTTTGCCAGATTTTCGGCGCCTTCCAGATTAAGGTCTGCAATAAAAACCAACGCTCCGGATGCGGCAAGTCCTATACTGATCTGTTCGCCGAAACCCTGTGCTCCTCCGGTTACAACTGCTATTTTGTTTTTTACAACATTGTTCCGGTCCGATGAAGTCAGACCCGGTAATACCGTTTCAGTATCCAGTACCGGAGGAAGTATTTCTTCAATAAATGAATCATCCTGAACTTCTTTCCGCTTGCGTGCGGCGTCGATGTCCTTGTCGATCCAGAAAACACCCAGAGTTTCCGTACCGCGTTTCAGAACAATGGAAGACGGCCGTTTTTTTACTACTTCGCTGGGACCTGTTCCGGAAGGAGACATCTCAAATTCCCAGGCGGCGTATGCTTCGCTTAAAGCTTTAGCTGCAGCTGCTTCATCGAGAGTATTGCTGTTTTCTCCATCATTTTTGAATGAAGATTCCAGATCGATAACAAGTGCATTTTTAGGTGCAGGGCCTGTACCGGCCAGAACAATACGCGGAGCATTTGCTGCGTTGATACAAAGTCCACGAACAAGCGGGGCTAAAACTGAAATCATTTGTCAACTCCATTTACTTATTTTTAAATCACCTTTACGAAGACCTTCTATAATTTCCGGGGCCGATTCTTCCGGGTGATATAAATCTAATGCTTTTCCGGCCTCTGCATATATAATAATCCTTTTTTGCAAAGAAAGCGAGACAAGAGGATTGTTTTTAGAAAAAAGACCCCAATTGCTGTCTGTTGATGCAAGCCGTTCATGTGCGATAAGGGCCCAGGTAGTGTCCAAAAGATGCCTGCAGTCGGGATTAAGAACTTCCGGACAATTAAAAGATTGGCGGCTGGAATTAATGTCTACACCGGAAATTTCCATGTAATTTCCTTCTGACGCGCAGCGTCGGATTGTTTCCATTTGTGCCGGAGTATTTCGCGGGGGCATATACGTAATCGCCAAAAATCCCAGATTTTTTATTTCTTCAAAAAGTTCGCTTAAAAAATCATCTTCGAATTTTTCCGCTTTTTTGTCTCCTGTTGCAGATTCCGCAATGTCACCCAGGTAAGAATAGGCAGGGACTGCATTTATGGAAAGAGCAAAGTCTACCGCGGTTTTGGCATTAATACATTCATTTTTATCCGGTTGAATATAAATACGGGGGAGTAACCCTGTTTTAAAAACACCCAAAAGATCGTAAAGGTAGTGAGGATTAGCCGGATCTGCAAGCAGCTTTGCGATTTTTGGTCCCGGATCAATATCAAAATGTTTTTTTAAACCTTCTACAAGCTCCGCACCCCGGCCGAAGCGCTCGATGATCTTTCCTGCTATTGCTGCCATCAGGTGCCGTTCGGTAATTTCTCCGCCTTTCCTGTACTGTGATATTTGAATCACATCGTTTTCAAAATCTATTGTTTGGAAACCTGCATCAAACAGAATTTGATTACAATTTTCTGTCATTTTCCGGCTTCGCAAAAGACGTGCTTCGCGGATTGGTTTTAGGAAAGCTGCTGTTTTTTCCAGTTCAGCGGAAGGAATTCCCTGGATAGTAATATAGGCAATACCGAAAGAATCGGGATTATTTAATTTACGTTTTGCAAAAAAATCGCCATTGGGACTCTGGGTAAAATCAACTCTAATCTCAATGCCGCAACAGCCTCCCAGACCAAGGACAGCGCAGGCGGCAATCATTTCCTGTGCAGCAGCAGCAGAGTCATGATCAACAGAGCCTGCCGCCGCAAGTCCGGCCTGTTCTGCTTTCAGGACAGCCATGGCAGGTGTATAAGGGCTAAAGCTGTAAATTGTATGAATGTGATTGTTGATTTCCAGTGATTCTTGTTTCTTTGAATTGGTACGCTGTTTCCAATCCTTTAGTGCGGAAATACGTTCTTCGCAGTCAAGAAGTGAATTATTAATTGTTGCTGTCAAATCTTCCATAACGTTTTTTATAATAGCATAACCCGCAATATGTTACTACTTTGACGACGCTTTCCAGAAACCCTGCCATTCGGAAGTGTTTTCCAGATAATACTTGCTTTGATCAATGTAGTATTTAGAAGGAGCATCCCTGTCTTTCAGTTTTTCAAACAAATTAATTGCTTTGGCAAAATCTCCGGTATAAAAAGTTTCCCTGGCCAAACCAAATTCGCGGATTGTACTTTCTTTTTCCCGGTATACTGCTTCTGACAGAGGTTCCCAAACCGCTACCGGTTCATTCTTTCCGACTACTGCCACCTTTGCAAGACTGCGTCCGTAGAATTTTCCGTATTTATTTGCTTCGTTCATGGTATGTTCGGTACACATCAGGAAAGTGCCGAACTGTTTGTTAAGCCCTTCGAGACGGGCTGCAAGATTTACCGAATCTCCCAGCATGGTATAGTTAAAATGTCCTTCCGAACCAAAGTTTCCTACAACCGCATATCCTGTGTTTAACCCAATGCGGGTAGACAGGCTTTTATTGATCCCCGGAGCATTTATGTTCCATTTTTTAAACAAATTTTCAAAATGTCCGGCTTTTTCTACAAGCCGTGTTTGACATTCAATGGCAGCGCCTAACGCCCTGGATGCATGATCTTCCATATGAACAGGAGCGTTCCAGAAAGCAATAATTGCATCGCCTTCGTATTTGTCTATGGTTCCTCCCGAATTCTGAATTATGTCGGTAAGAAAAGTTAAATATTCGTTCAGCAATTCTTTAAGTTGATCGGGGTCGAGGTTTTCCGAAATGGTTGTAAATCCCTGTACATCGGAAAAGAATATACTGATTTCTACACGTTCGCCGCCAAGTTTTAATTGTTCGGGATTGCTGATTAACTGGTCGATATAAATAGGACTTAGGTACTGGCTGAATGCAGATTTAATAAAGCGCCTTTGGCTGCCTTCGGTTGCATAGTTGTAAACGGTACAGGTAAGGAAGGAAACAAAAAGACCTGCCAGCGGCAGAACCATTGGGAACCACAGACAAAAAGTGTTGTAGGCAATAAAGGTTCCTGCAATAATCAACAAAGCCATCAGTACCATACCGCCCACGGAAAAATGGAGTTTGTCGCAAAACAAAGCCAGCGCTGATGTTAAAAGAATAATTACAAAAAGAACAACCATGTCCAGCCAAACAGGAGCTTCCCGAATAAAATCGCTGTTAAGAATATTGTCCAGCATGGTAATGTGGACTCCCATGCCGGGATAAACTGTTTCTAGAGGATTGGCGCAAATATCAAAAAGTCCAGGTGCGTAAAAGCCAAAGAAAACATACTTGTCTGTAAAATCCTCGGGAAACAAAATCGGTTCCTGTCTTTTTGCTGTAGCTTCCACGCTGCTTAAAACATCAGCAGCACTGTAAGGCATATAGCGATTAAGACTTCCCCTGTAACGGAGTATACTCTTTCCTTCGCTGTCCACAGGAATTATATAGTTGTCCCATTCAATTTGCCGTTTTTTTTCGTTAAACAAAACATTGCTGCCGGCCCCTGAAACCAACAGGGATGCGGCAGAAAGACCTGGTACTGCGTTGCCGTCAAAATTAATAAAAAGCCTTGCCCTTCGATTAATGCCGTCAAAGTCTTCCGAATTGGTTACATTTCCCAAAGCTCCGGCCGTGTCAGTCAGACCCGGTATGGGAAATTGCGCTCCCAGGCGTCCATCAGCCTCATCAATCAAAGTATAGTGTTCAATGATGGAGCCAAAACCTTCAAGTTGCAACAAGGGTTTGTTTATGCCTGCCGGCCAGGTTATTAAATTTCCTGTTTGAGTGCTGAAAAACACTGTCTGCACAACATTACCGTAGTTTTTTTGTGCCTCAATAAAAACATTGTCATCAGTACGATCCGAAAGACTCTGCAGAGCTGTCATGGCAGTCATGTAACTTGCAAAAATCCGGCGCTGTTCTTCGGCGGAAACGGCTCTTTGTATCTGGGATGAAGACAGGTTAATGTTATCGCTGAGTTCTTCCATGGCATGAACTGCGGTATCAATAATTGTATCCTGCTCGGCGTTCCGGTAAATGGAAGGTTCAGAAAAAAGAACGTCAAAAACTATTGATTTAGCCCCGCCTATGCTTATGTAGTCAATAATATCCGCATAAGCTTTACGGGGCCAGGGCCAGCCCCAGCCTCGTTCCCTGTTGGCCCAGTCTATGCTGGGTTGATCCAGCAGTATTACAACAATGTCGTCAGATGGTTTATAGGTATCGGCAAAGAGCTTTACTCTGAAATCGTAAGCTTTGTATTCAAGAGAATCAAAGATATGAAAAAAATGCAAAGCGCCCAGTCCAATAAAAACTACGACGACAATAAAGGCAGCAGTGATCAACTTTTTATTTTTTAACATGTATGCACCATTTCCCTGAGATCTTCTAGATTACAGCGCCGAACCGTTTTGCCCTGTAAGAGCGGGTATCCTCAACGTTGTACTTTTTGAGGTTTTTATTAACGGCGGTTATTCTGTCTGCAGGGGCCGGGTGAGTTTTTCCAAAACCTGCTGTTTTGTTGTTACCCTGTTTTTGTTTTAAAGACTCAAGCATTTCCAGAATTCCCGAAGGCTGGTAACCTGCGGCAGCAAGCAGAGAAAGGGCAGTTTCATCGGCTTCCAATTCCTGATTTTTGGAATAACCATTAACTACCAGCGTAGTAATTATTTCATTTACCGAATCACCCATTATGCTGGTCAGCTCGGCAACGTTGCCGCCTGCGGCTTCTCCAATACCTGCTAAAGCTCCCGAAACAGCCGCATTGACATACCGTGCATTGCGGATGGATGTAAGTGCATGCTGCAGCTGAATATGAGCTACTTCATGAGCAATAACCGCAGCCAGGGCATCTTCGTTTGATGCACAGGCGATTAATCCGCGGGTAACAAAAATATGCCCGCCTGGCGTGGCGAACGCGTTTATTTCTTCGGTATCCAGGACAGCCACATGATATCCATTATAGATATCGGGCCTTGATGAATTGATTACAATGGCAGAACATATCTTGTTAAGATAGGTTTGAAGAGCGGCATTCCTGTATATTTTATATGTGCCTGCAATATTGGCTGCAACAGCACGGCCCAGGTAGTATTCGTTTTCCGGGGTTAAGGAATCCGCAGCTTTTTTGGCTTCGGCAAAGGTAGCTATGCCTTTTCCGACTGCCCTAATGGCCTGAGCCTGTTCATCGCTGGCGCCCGCTACCTGGGCTATACCTCCGGCTACATCTCCCATTGATTCACAGGAAATAAGGCAAAACAGAACAAGTACAATTATTAAAAGTGGAATTATCTTTTTCATGCTATTCTCCCTTTGCCAAACGGCCTTCTTCGATAAAGTTAAGCAGATCCTTGTCGGCAATGCTTATCCTTTCCATCTCATCGACAGCGGCATAGTTTGATGTTGCATTTTCTTTCTTATATTGCGTTTCTACATCGGGAGAAAAACCTTTTCCTGCCAGGGCTATTTCCCGGGCTGATGCATTGGCAGTACTTCCCGATGCGGCAATTCGTTTACTGGTTAAACTGGATTTGGCTATCCAGCCGGTTTTGCTGCCGGCAGTTGTCCGTACCTGGGCATAATTTCCGCTTATTGCCAGTATCCTTACTTCATCTCCGTAGGCAACCGAACCGGTTGTAGAAGCAAAAAAACCGGTAGATGATTTAAGGTTGGCTGATTTGACATTTATATAGTTTGTGTCCCCTACCTTTTGTGCGAAAAGCGCTGCAGTACTCAAACAGAGTATACTGATAAAAATTAATCGTTTCATAAAAACCTCTGTATATAAAATAATAATTTTATTATATAATATTAACTGTATCTTAAAAAAGATGAAGAAAAAATACTTTTAAAGACAGAAATTTTTAGCATTTTCGGAGCGGAATGCCATGAAAATACAGAATATAAGTGATTTGGCAACAGCAGCCTCTGAATTGCTTGTTACGTCAGGTAAAAAACCTCCCCGGATTGCAGTTGCGGCAGCAAGAGAAGAAGCGGTTCTTGCCGCTTTGGCGGAAGCAAAACAACAGGATTTGGCTCAGCCTGTGTTGTTGGGGGAAAGCGGTAAAATAGAAGAAAGCGCAGAAAAAGGCGGCATTAACCTTTCCGGATGGGAAATAATAGAAGAAAACAATCCTGCTGCCGCCGCTGTCAGAGCAGTGGAACTGATCAGGGACGGAGAAGCAGAACTGGTTATGAAGGGCATGGTATCCAGCGCCGCCTTTTTAAAAGCCGTTCTGCGCAAGGATCTGGGTTTAAACCGGGGCAGCCTTATAAGTCATGGCGCATTGATGGAGGTTCCGAATTATCATAAATTGATTATTGCCAGCGATTGTGCTCTTAACATAACTCCCACTTTGGCTGAAAAAGAAGCCATACTAAGGAACGCCGTGGATCTGGCTCATTGTTTGGGCATAGAAACACCAAAGGCGGCAATACTTTGCGCAGTAGAAACAGTTGATCCGGACCGTATGCCCTGTACAGTGGATGCGGCCATACTGACCCAAATGCAGAGACGGGGCCAGATTTCCGGCTGTATTGTAGACGGTCCCTTGGCCCTGGATAATGCAGTCAGTGCATCTTCGGCCGCTACCAAAAGCATTGATAGTCCTGTTGCCGGAGATGCCGATATTCTGCTGGTTCCCGATATTGAAGCGGGAAACATCCTTTACAAAAGCTTAACAAACCTCTGCGGCGCAAAAACCGCAGGCTTGATATTGGGAACAAGAACACCGGTAATACTGACAAGCCGGGCTGATTCCGCCGAAACAAAAACCGCTTCCATAGCTCTGGCAATTCTGGCCTGGCTGGGCAGCAGGTAGGACTTTTTTACGTAATCTGAGTTAGTCATTCTTTCAGCAATCGCCCATGTTTCCAAAAAAAGACAGTAAATATTATATGAAAGTAAGAAAAGGTGCAAAGAAAAACAGGATTTTCCATCTTCTTTGCACCGCGTAATCCCGGTATCTACCTACCGGGACAAGGTATCATCAGGGTCATAAGGGGTAAGTGATGTCCCGATAGAAGCAACATCTGAAAAATCTATATTATAGTAATCCCCCGTGTAGTACATCCTTATGTTCATCCTGGTATTTCCGGCGCTGAACGCGGCTTGAAACTTTTGATACCTGGTGGCATCAGCAATTTCATTATAATAGGCCACAGTAATATCGTACGTATCGCTCCCTGCCAGTTCTACTAGAATCACAGTTACTTCAGTTCTGGTTGAAAAAGATCCATCATATTTTTCATTAAGAACATAACTAAAAGGGCTGACAGTCGCACTTATTGAATACCCTGATCCGCTTGCTCGCCAAAGGCCTAGAGCGAAGTCTGGTACTCTATTGGTTGTGACAATGGTTCCAGTTATCCCATCGTTTGCGGCTATAGTTACAGTTCCTGCTGTATTAACAGGTAAATCCGTAACATCCCAATTGCCCCCGCCGTTATCTTGAGCTTTAGTAGCAGTGGCGGATCCGCCAATCTCGCCATTAATTGTATAGCGCACAGCACTAAGGGCAACTGATGCAGTATAAGTCTTATTGACAGGATCGTAGGTTCCCGTGAGCGGATAGATGAAGGAGCCATCACTAAGTCTTCCGGTAAGACTGTAGCTGCTTGCGCTTATTGCCCTGGAGCCATCACTAACCAGGATATATTGTCCGCCAGTGAATGTTCCTTTAGCAGTAAATGTTATTCCTTCAGGATCGCCGTCGCTTGTAGAACCATTACTGCAGGCAGTAAAAGAAAACCCGATTATTGCAACAAAGGCAATAATGTACAAAATCTGTCTGGCGGCATTCATGCAGCCACGCAGTATGATTGTGTTTTTCATCCAAAACACTCCTTATTATGATACCCTGCCTTATCCGATCAGGCGGGTAATCACACGGACTTTTTGTCCAAAAATTTATCCGTCACCAGAGACGGAATGTACCCCAACGGGGTACTGCAAGATACCTGGGCTTAACACTGCAAAACCCGTTTCCGTCTGTAACCTAATACCTTGGGAATAATGGTGTTTTTGCATGAGAAACAGTTTCGACCAATTACAGGTACAATAAACCTCTAATGGGAGAAAAAAGCAAGTTAAAGAGGTTGTTCAGCGCTCGATTGCAAAAACAGGACAGAAAAATTACAATAGAGGCATGAACAAGCTATCAGAAAAGAAACGGATTTCCCTTATTTGGGTGCTTTCCGGATTTGTCCTGGGAGTGGTTTTTATTGTTTTTTCCGTTCAGGCCGAAGCACAGAGCCTTCCTGTTTCTGACCGGAATTATCCATCGTTTATCCAGAATGTATTTGATTTTATCCAGCGAAACTATGTAGAAGAAGTTGATGCCCAGAAGCTGTTCGAAGGGGCCATGAAGGGAATGCTGGATTCTTTGGATGATCCGCATTCGGCTTTTCTTCCTGCACGTGAATACGAAGATTTGCACGACACCACCTCCGGCCGTTTTGGCGGGGTAGGGCTCTATATAAGCAAGCCGCTGGAAACCAAGTCGGACGGAACCCCCCCTTATGTTGAAGTATCCGCACCCATCGAAGATACGCCGGGCTGGCGGGCAGGCATTAATCCCGGAGATTTAATTGTCGAAATTGACGGAGAAGCGACTGATGTCCTTTCCATGGACACCGTTCTTTCCAGGCTTCGGGGGGTGCCGGGCACCGATGTAAAACTGCTTATCAGGCGGGGGGCTAATCTGGAATTTCCCGTAACGCTTACCAGGGCGGTTATAGAAGTCCCGGTAATCAAGCACGACATGATCGGCGATATTGGTTACATACGAATTATCACTTTTACCCCCATGACAGTCAGACGTACGCGGGAAGCCCTGGAGGAATTCAAGAAAAATAATTACAAATCTTTGGTGATTGACCTCCGAAACAATCCCGGCGGCTTACTGGATGCGGCAGTTGGGGTCTGCGAACTGTTTCTTGAGGGTGGAACGGTTGTTTCCACCAAAAGCAGAATTCCCGCAGAAAACAAAAATTATACTGCCGGCAACAGATCGATTGTACCGAAGAACATGCCGGTAGTTATTCTAATCAACAGGGGATCCGCTTCCGCTTCGGAAATTGTAGCAGGCGCCATGAAAGACAGGGGCCGGGCATACCTTGTCGGGGAAAAAACCTTTGGAAAAGGCTCAGTACAGCGGGTGTTCCCTGTGGGCGGCAATGCCGGATTCAGGATTACAACTGCCAGGTACTTTACTCCCAGCGATGTAAACATAGACAAGATAGGAATTCCGCCGGATAGGGAAGTGTTTTTTCCCGAATTCTCTTCCGACAATGCAGATATGCTTAAAGAACTAATGACAGCCAATGTCATTCCCCAATTTGTGGAGAAGAACCCAAAAGCCACAAATACCCAGGTTGATAACTTTGCAAAAGAACTTAATGCAAAATACAAACTGGACATTACGCTCCTCCGCCGGTTGATTCGCAACGAGATGAACCGCACGGTAATTGCACCGGTTTACGATTTGGAATATGACATACAGCTTCAGGAAGCGGTAAACATATTAAGGAGCGGAAACTTTATTCAGCTGATGCAGTCCAGCAAAACGTTAAAAGCATTGCAGGAAGAAGCGGAAACTGCCTTTCCTTTGGCTTCGTAATAGTGTCCATTCAGATCGCAAACGAAAGGAAATTATTTTAGTTCACCGCCAGGGGGCGGTGTGTGCATGCAATTTCTTCTTAGGGAGCAGCCGGACAAAGAAGGTATTGTCCGGCTTAAGGATGAAGATTATCACTATTTGGCACATGTTCGCCGGTTAAAACCCGGCGCTGTTTTTCAGGCCATTCTGCCGCAAACTAATGCCGGGAAAAACAATAAGCCCAATGCCCAGTGTGTAAATATTACGGTACTCAGTATTGATAAACGAACGTTAACAGGATCTGTTGACTACATTGACGATACTAAACCGGTTTCTAAAATAAGTAACGTTACAGAAAACACAGTATTACCGCCAATCATTGTGTTTCAGGCTTTACCCAAAGGAACCAAAATGGATCTGATTATCCGTCAGGCAACGGAAATGGGGATAAGCGAGATTGTTCCATTTGTGTCAGAATACAGTGTTCCAAAAAAAAGCAGCTGTGACAAACGAACAGACAGATGGCGCCGTATTGTAAAGGAAGCCCGCCAGCAAAGCCTTTCTGCCGTGAATACCATTGTACATGAAGTACTGAATGTCAATGAACTCTTTGCATATTGGGACAAACTACGGAATGATTATTCAGAAAAAGCCCTTGGTCTGATATTCAGCCTTCTTGTGAAAATACCTCTTGAAAATGGCGGTTTTCACCGGTATCTTAATAGTATGCCTCCTCTGCTTGTTCTGGCGGTTGGTCCTGAAGGGGGTTTTTCCGCCGCTGAGTCAGATAGCTTTGAAAAAGCAGGGTTTAAGGCCTTAAGCCTGGGCGACACGGTTCTGCGTACGGAAACGGCAGCCGTTTTCGGGGCAGCGGCAGCAAAAATTATCCTGATGGAGAGGGCGTGGTGGAAAACAACACCGCAATAGAAAGAACCAGTCTATTAAGAGTTCCCCTGGATATTGTAGCCCCGGAAGAGCTGGAAGAAGCAGCCTACAGTTTATTAAAAGACGGCCAGGCCCATGACATAATTCTTCTTTCCGTATGGGATCTTTTGCGTGCCAAAAATCACTATGAATACCGTCCTTATGTTCAGCGCGCCGCAATGGTCATTCCCATTTCCAAAAGCCTGGTAAAGGGCGTACGTTTCCTTAAAAAGAAAAAAATATACCGTTATATGCCTTTTGATTTTGTTGTTAATCTTCTTTCCAGTCTGGAAAAATGGGAAAAATATAACACCATTTATCTTCTTGGGGGAAAGATGAGAAATCTGAAACGGGCGGAAAAAAACATCCGTCAGACATTTCCCCAATTGCGGATTGTCGGACGATTTATAGGCAACTTTAAACAACAGGAAGAAGCCACCATCCTTCAGGCCATCAGAAAAGCTGCGCCTTCTCTTCTTCTGGTAGGAAATGGCGTTAAAGGCGGCGAACGCTGGATAGCGCGTAACGATATGCAGCTTAACAACGGGCTGAGGCTGTGGTGCAGCGATCTGTTTGATGTTTTTGCCGAGCGCAAACGCCATCCGTCCCGCAAGGTTTTTGAAGGCGGTTTTGAATGGATAGGCTATTGCTTTCAAAAACCATGGCGTATTTTAAGAATAGTTCCTTTTATCTATTATAAATTGCTTGTTTTTCTGTATAGACTTTTCAACCTCAATTAACGTAGCGGGGAGCATGGTGTAAAGATGAAAACCAAAGCCGTTCGTATTTACGGAGTAAACGATTTAAGGCTGGAAGAATTTGAACTTCCGGAAATTAAGGATGATGAAATTCTGGCCAGGATTGTATCCGATTCCATTTGTATGTCCAGCCACAAACTGGCGCTTCAGGGAAAAGCCCACAAAAGAATACGGTACGATTTGACAAAACAACCGGTTATAATAGGCCATGAATTCTGCGGAGTATTGGAAAAAATTGGTTCCAAATGGAAAGACCAATTTAAGGAAGGGGATCGCTTTGCAATTCAACCGGCATTAAATTATCCGGACGAAAACGGAAAACCAGCCCTTTGGGCGCCGGGTTATTCCTATGAATATATCGGCGGAGACGCAACCTATATTATAATCCCAAAAGAAGTAATGGAAATGGGCTGTCTTCTTCCCTACCATGCTGATAATTTCTTTATGGGTTCATTGGCCGAGCCGGTATCCTGTATTGTCGGAGCTTTTCATGCACAGTACCATACATCAAACGGTTCCTATGTTCATAATATGGAAATTGTGGAAGGCGGTTCCCTTGCACTTCTTGCTTCGGTGGGCCCCATGGGCCTTGGAGCAATTGATTACGCAATTCATGCTCCCCGCAGGGCATCAAGAGTAATTGTAACTGATATTGATGATGCAAGGCTAAAGCGGGCACAAAGTCTTTTAACCGCCGAAGAAGCAAAGAAAAACGGCGTTGAGTTGATTTACGTAAACACCAAAGAATTTTCGGATCCGGTTACTCATCTTAAAAATCTTAATGGCGGCAAAGGTTTTGATGATGTTTTTGTTTTTGTTCCTGTTAAGCAGGTAATAGAAATGGGAGATGCCCTTTTGGGTCAGGACGGGTGCCTTAATTTTTTTGCCGGACCAACGGACACATCCTTTTCCGCAATGCTGAATTTTTACAATGTCCACTACGAAAGCCACCATATAGTAGGAACCAGCGGAGGAAATACCGCAGACATGATCGAATCTTTGGACTTAATGGCAAAAGGAAAACTTAATCCTGTATTTATGATTACCCATGTGGGAGGACTTAATGCCGTTCCGGAAACAACCATAGAGCTGGACAAGATCCCCGGCGGAAAAAAACTAATATATACCAACAAAAAACTTCCCCTTGCCGCCATAGAAGATTTTGCCGAAAAAGGCAAAGCCAATACTGACGGATTAGGGCAATTTTATACGGAATTGGCGGAAATCTGTAATCGTAATAACGGTCTTTGGAGCAAAGAAGCGGAAGATTTTCTTTTAACAAATGCACCGAATATTTAAATCGGATGTAATCCGGTTATAAAACCGGGTGTAAAAATAACAGGAGAATGAATGTGAGATCGGGAAAAGAACTGGCGTTGGATAACAAAATCCTCGAAAAGGCACGATCCTTAAAACTTTCAGGAAAAACAGAACGGATCGCAGAACTGCTTTTGCAAGACGATGAAATCCAGGCCATGCAGGAATACGCAAACGAAGTTTCCATTATTAGGCTTAAATACAATGATCACGGCCCGGTTCATATGCGGACAGTGGCGCTCAATTCCCTGATTATGATGGAATTACTCAGACAGGCGGAAGTTAAAACAAGCCTCGAAAAAGAAGATGCCGGAGAATTCGAAGACAGTCTTTCCGCAGTATTCTGCGGAGCTTTTCTTCACGATATTGGAATGGGTGCAGGACGGCAGGACCACGAACTGCACAGCGCTTATATGGCCTATCCCATTCTTAGCCGGATTCTTGCCGTGGTTTATAACAATTCAGTTCAGAAACAGGCGATGATCCGTGCCATGGCTATAGAATCAATTTCCGGCCACATGGGAACCAGGTCAATAACTTCTCTGGAAGCGGGTATAGTTCAGGTTGCCGACGGTTGCGATATGAAGAAAGGCCGTGCACGCATCCCGCTGATCATAGCGGGAGGTCCCCGTATCGGCGACATACATCAGTATTCCGCTCAGGCCATTGAAGAACTTACAATAACAGCAGGAAAAGAAAAACCCATCAGCATCCGTATAGATATGTCGAGCGAAGTGGGATTATTTCAGGTAGAGGAAGTACTGCATACCAAAATCGCATCGGGAACGGCTAAAAACCATATAGAACTCTATGCGATATTAAACGGCGGCGAGCCAAAGAGGTATTTATGAACAAGACGAAGGCAATTATATTTGACATGGACGGAGTGTTATGCGATTCCGAATGGTTTATTGCCGAGGCAGGCCGGCTTATGTTTAAGGAAATTCACGATGTTGATGTTATTCGCGAAGATTTTCACCCTTTTGTAGGCCTGGGAGAAAATCGCTTCCTGGGAGGAGTAGCGGAAAAGTACCAGATAAAGGACTTTAGCATAGAGCGGGACAAGGCGAAAACCTACGAGATTTATGTTGAACTTGTAAAAAAACCCGGGGCGCTTAAAGCACTGCCGGGTGCAATAGACTTTGTCCACCATTCAAGAGAGTTGGGCCTAAAAACAGCCCTGGCTACTTCTGCCGATCAAATCAAGATGATGGCAAACCTGGAAGCCGTCGGGCTAATCAACAACGAACAGTGGTCCGACAACATCGGCCTGGCTGCCGCCATAGAAGCCGCCGCCAGAAATAAAGTTTTTGATGCCATGGTAAACGGCCTTGATGCACAACGGCAAAAACCTTACCCGGACCTGTTTCTGGAAGCCGCCTCCCGGCTGGAAGAAGACCCTGCCAACTGCTGGGTAATAGAAGATTCACTGGGCGGGATCGAAGCTGCCAAAGCAGCCGGTATGCGCTGCCTTGCACTGCTTACAAGCTTCCCGGAAGACGATATAAAAGCAGCAGGACCGGATAAAATTGCCAAAGATTTAAGCGCCATTACGCCGGAAGAATTATTGTAAGGCTGAATCGCTAACCGATCACAACACGGCAGTAGCGTTTTTTTCCGGCCCGTAAAACAAGTTCCCCGGCGGCGTCTAATGCATCCGCACCGATAATTGCCTTTACATCGGATATTGATTCATTGCCGACAAAGGCGCCTCCCTGTTCTACCAGGCGGCGGGCTTCGCTCTTTGTGGCGGCAAGTCCTGCGTCGGTAAAAAGGTCTACAATATTATAGCCGGTTTCAAACTTTGAACGGCTTAACGAAACGGTTGGTATTGCGTCCCGATTGCCGCCGCCGCCAAAGGCAGCTTTTGCTCCTGCCAGAGCTTTGTCTGCTTCGTCTTTACCGTGAATCAATGCCGTTATTTCCCAGGCCAGACGTTCTTTTGCTTCGTTGGGATTTTTTTCTGCTGTACAGAGTTTTTCACACTCTTCCGCCGGAAGAAAGGTAAACATCAAAAGAAAACGTTTTGTATCGGCATCCGGTACATTACGCCAGTACTGAAAAAAATCATACGTGCTGGTCATGGCCGGATCAAGAAAAAGCGCTCCTTTTTCGGTCTTGCCCATTTTCTTGCCGTCAGAAGTGGTTACCAGGGGAAAGGTCATACCGAACACTTCCTTACCTTCTATGCGGCGTATCAGGTCTACGCCGGCGACAATGTTTCCCCATTGATCATCTCCGCCTATCTGGAGCGTGTTGCCGTAACGCCGGAACAATTCCAGGTAATCATAACTTTGCAAAAGCTGGTAGTTAAATTCAAGAAAAGACAGGCCTTGTTCCAGTCTCTGTTTGTACGCTTCAAAACTCAGCATGCGATTTACCGAAAAATGGCTGCCGATTTCCCGGAGAAAATCAATATAATTCAGATTGGCGAGCCAGTCTTTGTTATTTGCAAAAATATGTTCGCCGCTTTTTTTGGATGCAGCGGCAGCAGTTTTTGCAACAACAGCAGCGTCTGCCGCGGCGGTATTTGCAAGAAAATAGTTCAATTGACGGGACACCAGAGCAGCATTTTCATCAAGTGTTTCGTAACTAAGGATCTTCCGCGTTTCGGTTTTTCCCGAAGGATCGCCGATTCGGGCAGTTCCGGCGCCGATAAGGCATATACCTTTGTGTCCGGCATGTACCAGATGGCTTAACGCAAAGAAAGGAACCATATGCCCGATATGAAGCGAGGGCGCTGTCGGATCAACACCAATATAAAAAGTAACCTGGCCGGAATCCATGGCTGCGGATAACCCTTCCGTGTTGGTACATTGGGATAAAAATCCCCTTTCTTTAAGAGTAACAATAGCTGTGTTCATTAAAAAATAGCTCCTACAAATGTCCTTCGTCCAGAATAACGATATCCACCCTGCGGTTATTCATTCTTCCTTCGGCTGTATCGTCATTGCTTATTGGCATTGTAGCAGCAAAACCCGCAACCTGGAAGCGGTTCTCGTCCACTCCTATATCAGCAAGGTAGTGGAGTACCGCAAGAGAACGGGCTGTAGAAAGTTCCCAGTTGGAAGGCCAAATTGATGGATCTGTATCGTAACCGTCTGTATGGCCTTCTATTCTGAAACGGCGGTTTGTAACTTCCTGAGAATTTAAAAGAGAGGCCAGTCGGAGCAATATGTCACGGCTGTCTTCGTAATTGATTTCTGCACTGGCAGGGGCAAAGAAAAGATCAGATGCAAGGCTGATGATTATGCCCCGCTCAGTAGGAATAACCTTGATCTTGTTGGACTTTACTTCCGGTTCAAAAAGACTATGAGCTCTTCTGGCAGCGGTGCCCAGCTGGCGTCCCCGATCCAAAGAAGGCATTTCCATAATGGTATTTCCAAGGTCGGCGCTTTTTCCCGGAGAAATAGTATTCCCGCCGGTAGAAGCCCCCATACCAATGGCGTTAAAAGCGGAAATCATCTGCTGAAGTACGATAGGGTCGGCATCATCCGGATTAAAAAGAGCGACAAAGAAGCAAAGCATAAGTGTAACCATGTCGGAATAAGTTACAATCCAGTCGCCTGATGCTTTTTTAGCTTCTTTTTTTGCCTTCTTCGCCATTCTTCTTCCTAATTTTTACTTTTCCAAAATGTCAGATTTTGGAAAAGCTTCCTTAGATTTATTTGAATCAATCTAATCCTTCAGTACTTCGTTTTCTACGGCTTTACGATCTGCCGGTTCCAGATAGGACAGGAGTTTCATGGCAAGGATACGCGGGTTATCTCCGGCCTGAATGGAAAGAACCCCTTCTATCTGCATTTCCTTTACAAGGGTTTCTGCAGCATCCTTTCCGGATAGTTTTCCGGAAATAGGTATTAATATTAAGTTGGCCATCATTGAACCGTACAAAGTGGTAATAAGAGCAACAGCCATGTTCGGTCCCAGGGCGCTTTTGTCTTCCAGGTTTTTTAACATACCAATAAGACCGATAACCGTCCCCAACATTCCAAGGCCGGGTGCAAGCGTTGCCCACATATTAACAGAGCCAATTTTTTCTGCATGGCGGCCCTGCAGCTGGCTTAGTTCATTTTCCATAAGAGTACGGATAATTTCCGCATCGGTGCCGTCTACCACGAGCCTAAGGCCCTTTTTCATAAATTCATCGTCAAGATCTTCCAGTTCTTCTTCCAGAGCCAGAAGCCCTTCGCGGCGGGCTTTTTCCGACATTCCCATAAGTTTGGTGATGATCCCTCTTTCGTCGAAAGAAGTTACCTTCATGGCCAAACTCATTATATTGAAGATCCCAAGGGCTCCGGATATACCGCTGAAAGTAAAAAGAGCAAACCATGAACCCAGTACAACGATCAATACCGAAGGAATGTCCACAAAGGTAAGAAGCCCAGAACCACCGGTAATTATACCGAGTCCAATCATGGCAAAACAGCCGGCCAGGCCGATTATGGTTCCTATATCCATATATTACCTACTCCTCGTTTTTAAAGGCGCCAATCTGTTTGCGGTATTCCACAATCCTGTCAATCAATTCTTCCACGGTTTCCCTGACTACAACATGCTTTCCGGATAACATTAAAAGTGTTGTATCCGGATGAACTTCGATGGATTCAATTTGATGAGGATTGATGTAATATTCCTTTTCGTTCAGTCTGGTTACTTTTATCATCGCTTTAATAAAGTGCACGGTAAAGAGCGAAGAGCAGCATCCGCTGAGTTAATCAGCATTCTGCCCTTCACCCTCTACACACTAAGCGAAAGCTCACAACTAAGCTTCGCTCAGTATTTCACTTCTCCCTTTACTAGCGTTTCAACTGCAAGAGTTCCTGCAGCATCTGATCCGCCGTTTGTATGGTTCTGGAGTTGGCCTGGAAACCTCTCTGGGTTACGATCATATCAACAAACTGATCGGCTAAATCCACATTGGACATTTCCAGTGTACCGGCAATAATTTTTCCCTTACCGGCAATACGAGCAGGTCCGATATTCGCGAGCCCTGAGTTGGTGGACTGAACAA